>MDTB01133321.1_pt1 | contig 14735 bp, 13 predicted proteins | sample 811161 | NCBI WGS metagenome assembly MDTB01 (sample SAMN05326650, study PRJNA326480) | marine metagenome | isolation source: seawater | place: Mediterranean Sea | collected 2009
ATGCCATTTTTATGCTCATTCCTTGCGCTTGGGAAGTAACCCACTTCATCATGGCAATTGCGGCCTAGCACGACTGATATTTCTGTTTCCAGCGCGACTTTCTGTTCGAGAATACACGCCACTTGATTAAAGCGAGTGTAGGCGAGCTGTGCTTCCTGCATATTATTGACCACTGCTTGACCTTTACCGTCGTAGCCAAACTGTGCTGTCTTAAGAATACAGGGCCATTGCAACTGACTTGCCTGAAGCAAGTCCTCAGCACAATTAACCGCAATAAATGCCGAAGTAGGAATACCTAGATCATTAATGAATTGTTTTTCCCGAATCCTGTTCTGAGCAATATATACAGACTCAGGATTCGGGCATACCTGACAGTAATCCTGTAAAAATCTCAGTGTCTCAGCAGGGATGTTCTCAAACTCTGTGGTCACCACCTGACAGGCTTGGCCAAATTCTCTCAGTGCTTGCTGATCATCATAGTCAGCGCAGATGTGACGTGCTGCGACTTCACCCGCTGGACTGTGTTCACTGGGATCATATACCCAACCTCGATAACCCATTTGGGCTGCAGCAAGGGCAAACATACGCCCCAGCTGACCGCCACCGAGCATGCCGAGAATTGAATCTGGTTTTATCATTCTATTGCTTTGGGGGCAGCACTTTTGCTAATACTTGCTCACTTTGAGTTTGTCTAAACTGAGCTAATTTTGCTGCCAGTTGAGGATCGCTGTTGGCAAACATTGCGACTGCAAACAAGCCAGCATTTCTCGCGCCGGCAGCGCCAATTGCAAAAGTCGCGACCGGTACACCTTTCGGCATTTGTACGATCGATAATAAAGAATCTTGACCTTGTAAGTGTTTGCTCGGCACGGGCACACCCAACACGGGTAGCGGACTGATGGCCGCCGTCATGCCTGGTAGATGAGCTGCTCCGCCAGCACCCGCGATGATGCACTCTAGGCCGCGCTGTTTGGCCGAACTGGCATATTCATAAAGATAATCTGGCGTGCGGTGTGCAGACACTACTTTGCACTCGTGTGTGATTGCAAATTCTTGTAGGGCTAGAGCAGCGTGCTGCATGACTTCCCAGTCGCTGTCACTGCCCATTATTATACCCACTTTGGTCATATTTCCGCCGTGTTTTGAGGAAAAAACGCGCATTTTCCTCTTTTTCCATCGCGTTGGCTAGTGGATATTGTTAATAGCTGGGATAATTCCGATAAATCCACCTACAATACGCCGCTTTTAGGAAGCTCTTCATGCCCCCAGTCGTCCATCAAACTCAGCTGACCAGCCTACCGCTACTGCATCGAGGCAAAGTTCGCGACATCTATACCGTGGATGATCAGCACATGCTGGTGGTCGCCACCGACAGAATCTCTGCATTTGATGTCATTATGCCCACACCTATTCCCAATAAAGGCGCCTTGTTAACGCGTGTATCAGACTTCTGGTTTAGCCGTTTTGCGCGGTTCATTGCTAATCAGCTAAGTGACATGCAGCTGTCAGACTTAAACCTATCTACATCCGAGCTGGCGCAGGTTGAAGGACGCTCGATTATTGTCAAACGCCTGCATGCACTGCCTATTGAGGCAATCGTGCGTGGTTATTTAATTGGTTCCGGCTGGAAGGAATATCAGTCCAGTCAGTCAATATGTGGACTCACTCTGCCGCCAGACATCCCTCTCGCAGGTCAGTTACCTGAGACCTTATTTACCCCATCGACCAAGGCTGCTGTCGGCGCACATGACGAAAATATCACTCAGCAACAAATGGCAAATTTGATCGGTCATGAGCTGGCTGAGCAAGTGGCTGCCATGAGTATCCAACTGTATGAGGATGCCAGCCAGTTTGCGCTTAGCAAGGGCATCATTATTGCAGATACTAAGTTTGAGTTCGGCCTGGATGATAATGGCCAACTGACTCTGATCGATGAAGTGCTCACACCTGACTCATCAAGATTCTGGCCAGCGGCCGACTATCAGCCCGGACAAAACCCGAGCAGCTATGACAAACAATATATTCGGGATTATTTAGAAACGCTGAATTGGAACAAACAAGCGCCCGGCCCCGAACTACCTGCAGAAATTGTCATTAATACGCAAGCCAAATATCAGGAAGCAGCTGAGCGCTTGCTCGCAACGAGTTAATTTAACTCAGCAATTAACCATCTAACGCTGTACACTGCCTGCCTTTTATTAGTATTGCGTCAGGTTTGGGTGACGTGGACTTTAATTTATTAGGATGATCAATGACCACCGACGCCACGCTTAAATTCGATCAGCTTGATCTCAAAAAGCCTATTCTTAGTGCACTCAATGAGATTGGTTACGAGACGCCATCACCCATTCAAGCTCAGACTATCCCGTTTCTGCTGGATGGGCGTGATGTATTGGGCCAAGCACAAACGGGTACCGGGAAGACCGCCGCCTTCGCGCTGCCGATCTTGTCCAAAATTGATCTTAATCAGAAACAACCTCAAGTATTGGTTCTGGCGCCTACCAGAGAACTTGCTATCCAGGTGGCCGAGGCATTTCAGAAGTACGCTTCAAAGATGAAAGGTTTTCATGTGCTACCTATTTATGGCGGGCAAGACTATCGTGGCCAAATCCGCGCCCTGCAACGTGGCGTACATGTGGTAGTTGGCACGCCAGGTCGGGTGATGGATCATATGCGTCGTGGCACGCTGAGCCTCGATAATTTAGAGACATTAGTATTGGATGAAGCTGATGAAATGTTACGTATGGGCTTTATTGATGATGTCGAATGGGTATTAGAGCAGACCCCACCTGATCGCCAGATCGCTTTATTTTCAGCGACTATGCCACAACAAATTCGGCGCATTGCCACGCGTCATTTAAACAATCCAGAGCAGATCACTATTAAGGTGAAAACCACCACTGCGGACACTATCCGCCAGCGTTATTGGCCGGTGAGTGGGGTGCATAAATTAGACGCACTCACACGCATATTGGAAGCTGAAGTGTTTGATGGCATGTTGATTTTCGTGCGCACTAAAACGATCACCACAGAGTTGGCAGAAAAACTCGAAGCACGCGGCTTTTCAACTGCAGCCCTAAATGGTGATATCGCACAAAATCAGCGGGAACGCACGATCAAACAATTAAAAGATGGCAAGATTGATATTTTGATTGCCACCGATGTTGCTGCGCGCGGACTTGATGTAGAGCGTGTCAGTCATGTGATTAATTATGATATTCCTTATGACACGGAATCCTATGTGCACCGGATCGGTCGTACCGGTCGTGCTGGTCGTGAGGGTGATGCAATTTTATTTGTCGCGCCACGTGAAAAAAGATTACTCGCAGCCATTGAAAAAGCCACGCGCAAGAAAATTGAGTTGATGGAGCTACCTTCGACTGAAATTATTAACAACAAGCGAATTGCACGTTTCATGCAACGTATTACCGATACCTTGGGTAACGAGGACCTCACTCTATTTACTCAACTGATCGAGCAGTATCAACAAGAGCATAATGTTCCTGCAGAAGATATCGCTGCCGCATTAGCCAGTTTAGTACAGGGTGATACGCCTTTACTGTTGCAGCACAAACCGCAACGTCAATCCGCCGCCTTCAAGCATGACCACGATCGTCCTGAGCGTGCACGCTCTGATCGATCTCGTTCTGAACGGTCGACTAAGAAACCACGCGAGCGATCAGAGCGTGGCCCTAGGCAACAGGCACCTGAAGAGGGCTTACAACGTTACCGTATTGAAGTCGGCTATGATCACGACGTCAAACCAGGCAATATAGTTGGGGCGATTGCTAATGAAGCAGGCTTGGATAGCAAATATATCGGTCATATCAAAATCCATGATGACCATAGTTTTGTTGACTTACCTGAAGGCATGCCAAAGGAAATCTTCAAAGAGTTGAAGAAAGTATGGGTCGCTGGTCAACAATTGAATATTTCACGCAGCGGTGAATTCGAAGCTGATGAAAAACCAAGGAAAAGAAGAGCGCCGGGGCAGCTTGGAAAACCGGTAAAGTCTGGTAAGTCAGACAGATCAAGTGAGGGAGGAAAATCGGCCAGCGCTGAAAAATCGCGCAAACACCGATCTGGCTCACAAAAACCAGCACATAAACAATCTGCCCCGAAAAGAAAAAGGCGCAGCTAATATGCTACGCCTAATCATTATAATGCATGCATAGCGCGACTAATGCGGATGGCCGTGCTCAAGCTCCTCTGCAGTAGCGTCACGCACACTGACAATCTTGACATCAAAGTTGAGGGTAACACCGGCTAACGGATGATTGCCATCGACTGTCACTTGGTCACCATTGATTTCAGTAATAACAACTCGCTGGACCTCTCCCTCGGGGCTGCGCGCTTCAAATGCCATGCCCGCTTCTAAAGATTCCACACCTTCAAAAGCCGCTTTATCAACACTCTGCACAAGCTCTGGAATGACCGCACCATAACCTTCCTCAGGAGCGACCGTCACCTGACATTCATCATCCACTGTCTTACCAATCAGACCTCTTTCCAAACCTGGGATAATATTATTTGCGCCATGCAGATATGCCAGTGGTTCTGCGCTCTCAGAGCTATCTAGCACATTCCCCTGAGGGTCTGTCAGCGTGTAATGCATGCTGACCACCATGTTGTCACCCACCATTAAAGTCATTATTTATCCCCGTATTTGGTTAATGAAGTTTTTGAATGGCAAGTTTATCAGTTATGCCCACCTGAAACAGCCGGATGTCATAGTCTAGCGTTACTGCTTAGACATTTTGCTGTAGGATTTTATCGAGTTGATCAGCAAATGCTTTGCGGTCTGTTTGACTGTAGCTATTTTGACCACCTGATTGAATGCCGCTAGCGCGTAAAGTATCCATCAGATCACGCATACTCAGTAGCGATTTGATCGTGCTGCTGTGGTAACGCTCACCCCGTGGACTTAAGGCATGGGCCTGATGAGCTAATATTTCTGCCGCCAGTGGAATATCGCTGGTAACGACTAAATCGCCGCTTTGTACACGTTTGACAATCTCGTTATCCGCCACGTCAAAACCTGCGGGCACTTGTAACATCTTGACCCATGGTCCTGGCGGTACCCTGAGCGCGGTATTCGCCACTAAAATACATTCCACTTGGATGCGTTGTGCTGCACGAAATAAAATTTCTCTTACCGGCACCGGACAGGCATCTGCATCCACCCAAATTTTCATGTTTTAGTTTCTCGTTGGAAAGTCGATTGGCACAGTTTACACTCTGAGCCATGAAAACTCTTTTTATCAGCGGCAATGATACCGATGTCGGTAAGACCCATGTAGGCACGGCATTAGTTGCGAGATTAATTGCCCAAGGCCATCGCTGCGTGGCACGCAAACCCATCGAAACTGGCTGTGATGAGACTGCGCAAGGGCTGATTCCCAGTGATGCCGAAGCTTATTATCACGCATGTCAGCAGCAATTTCCTCTAGCTGAGATCTGCCCGTTGCGTTATGTCCCGGCGATTTCACCTGAACGTGCCATACGCCTAGCAGGTGAGACTATTCACGTGTGTGAACTGGTGGATCTATGCCAACCCGCAACAGCAGCTGATTATTTAATTGTTGAGGGCGCGGGTGGACTATATTCTCCTTTGTGCAGCGATGGTCTTAATGCTGATTTGGCACAAGCACTGGATGCGCAAGTGTTATTAGTCATTGGTGACCGCCTCGGCTGTATCAATCAAACTCTCCTTTGTCTTGAGGCCTTGCAACAGCGCCATCTCAAACCTGTCGCCGTCATACTCAACCAAGTACAGCTTGATGACACACCTAGCATGGATAACTTTGATGATTTAACGCGTCGTTTATCTTTACCCGTCATAATCTTCCCACATGCAAGCGCTCCGCAGCAGAGCAGCGATGATGCACTGAGCGCAATAACTTATTTACTCGAGAGCAGTAACTATGAATAATGATCCGCGTCTGATTGAAATCGAAACCAAGATTGCTTATCAGGAAGATTTAATCCAGACATTGAATCAAACTGTGATCAGGCTGCAACAACAAGTTGATAAACTAGAATTAACCAATCAACAGCTGCGTGATCATTTGCGCCAAATGCAAGCGCAACTGCCTAGCGACCATAATCCGCACGAAGTGCCACCACATTATTAGCTCTATTTTTTAAGCAAAAAAAAGCCCGCTTATGCGGGCTTTTGCATTTATTTTCTTACTTAATTTAGTCTGGGCTATATTCACCTAAGGCTGCTTTACCATTACAGCGTGCACGTTCCAGTAGCACCGCCTGCGCCGCTGCGACATTAGCCGTATCCCCACCCCATGTTGACATGGCTGCTTGCTGCAGTGCTCTGCCATAGGAAAACGTTAAGTTCCATGGCAAGTCGATACCTAAATTATGCATAGCACTCAAGTGAGCACTGGCTTCAGTATCAGACTGACCGCCTGACAAAAACGCGATGCCTGGCACCGCCGCAGGAACTGTATGCATTAAGCAACGCACTGTCTGCTGAGCCACCGTTTCAACGTCTGCTCGGTTGGCTGCATCTGCACCCGAGATCACCATACTCGGCTTGAGTACCATACCCTCCATCAATACACCCTGAGTATGTAGCTGTTGAAATGTCATGCGTTGTGCCAGTTCTGTAACTTGATAACTCTGCTCAATAGAGTGCGAACCATCCATTAATACTTCCGGCTCAACGATGGGCACGATACCCGCCTCTTGACTGAGTTTTGCATAACGTGCCAGACCATGAGCATTGGCTTCGAGACACGCCATGGTTGGAATATTATCACCTATGGTGATCACCGCACGCCATTTCGAGAAACGTGCGCCCATAGCATAGTATTCGGCCAAACGATCACGCAAACCATCCAAACCCTCGGTGACTTTCTCGTCTTCATGACCGGCCAGTACCTTAGCTCCCGCATCCACTTTAATACCCGGGATAATACCATTTGCGCTGAGAAACTCTGGGAATGGCGTGCCATCGAGCAGTTTTTGCCGAATAGTTTCATCAAATAAAATCGCCCCACTGATATAGTCTGACAAACCGGTGGTCGTGACTAGCATGTCACGATAAGCTTGGCGCATTGCCTCAGTTTCCGGGATACCTAATTTTTTGAAACGCTTGCCGCAGGTAGGATGACTCTCGTCCATGGCCAGTATTCCTTTACCCGGGGCGACCATAGCTTTAGCTATTTGCTTTAACTCTTCGCTCATTTCGTTCTCCTTGGAAACTATCGGTATGTGCATGCAATATTACTTGGAAATATATTCTGGATCATCTTCCTCTTCAACCATATGCCCAACACGTAGAACCTTCATCGCGTTGGTGCCGCCGTCGACACCCATCAAGTCACCCTTGGTAAGAATGACTAGATTACCATCAACAACCTCGCTCGAGTCTTTCAATACCGTGACTGCAGCATGGTTGACCTGAGCATGTGTTTTGCCCAGAAATTCTAATTTAGCAGGAAATACGCCTCTATATAATGTCACCCGACGCAATGTTTTAACATGTCGCGTAAGTGCGTAAATCGGAATTGATGAGCTGATTCGAGACATCCACAGCGCAGTCGTGCCCGATTCAGTGAGCGCCGCAATTGCAGCCACATTGAGGTGATTAGCTAGGTACATCGCCGACATGGCAATCGCTTTATCAACCCGCTCAGCACCCTCTTGAATGCGACGCGCCCCTATTTCTGCTTCCTGTAACTCAGACGCGCGACACACACGGCTCATTGCTTTAACCACCTCGACAGGATACTCACCCACAGCGGTTTCGCCGGAGGTCATTACTGCATCGGTACCATCGAGTACCGCATTAGCTACGTCGGAGACTTCCGCGCGGGTCGGAATTGGGCTGTGAACCATGGATTCCATCATTTGGGTGGCGGTGATCACGCAGCAATTTGTGGTCTGTGCTTTTGCAATTAAAGACTTTTGTACACCCGGCACTTCGGCATCACCAATTTCTACCCCGAGATCACCACGCGCTACCATAATGGCATCTGAGGCGGCCAGAATGTCATCCATCACCTGCAATGCTTCAGACGTTTCTATTTTTGACACGATGCCCGCATCACTACCAATTTCTTTCAGCAGTTCGCGTACGCGATAAATATCGTCAGCACGTTTTAAAAATGATATGGCCACGTAGTCAAGATCAAGTTCTTTGGCATGCTTAATGTCAGCCAGATCTTTCTCCGTCAGGCAGGCTGCAGACAGACCACCACCTTGACGATTCATACCTTTATTACTGGAGAGCTCACCCCCCACTAATACAGTGGTCCTCACCAACGGGCCCTCAACAGCATCTACCCGCAGCGAGATACGACCATCATCAAGCAACAACACATCGCCTGCGACGACATCATTGACCAACCCTTTATAAGTGAAGCCAATCATTTCACGGGTACCCGATTCCAGATCTAAATCTGCATCCAGGATGAATTCGGCACCTGGATGGATCATCACCTTACCCTCTTTAAAACGACCAATGCGCAATTTAGCACCCTGCAGGTCACCGAGAATACCGATGTTATAGTGTTTTTCTTTGCTGATACGACGCACCATCTCAACGCGCCGTTTGTGCTCTTCTATACTGCCATGAGAGAAATTTAAGCGCACTAGATCGATGCCTGCATCGATCATATCTGACATGACTTGTTCGTCATCCGTAGCCGGGCCTAATGTTGTAATAATCTTAGTGCGTCGATGCATCATATTTATTAATTCGCCTTTGATAGTGCACGTTGTTGAAGAATTTCTACTGCAGGCAATGTTTTACCCTCCAGGAACTCTAGAAACGCACCCCCACCTGTTGATATATATGAAATATTGTCAGCGGCAATGAATTTATCTATTGCCGCCACAGTGTCGCCGCCGCCAGCAATACTGAACGCTGCACTCGCAGCGATCGCATCAGATAGCATAGCAGTGCCATGGGCGAAGTTAGCAAACTCAAATACACCTAGCGGCCCATTCCACACAATAGTTCCAGCACTTTGCATAATAGCAGCAAGTTGTTGACAACTCTCTGGACCAATATCCAAGATAAGATCATCCTCAGCTACCGCACTGACTGCTTTCACTGTGGCCTGCGCGTGTGCTGAAAATTCTTTGGCACAGACCACATCGACCGGAATCGGAATGGCTGCACCCTTGTCTTTAGCCTGAGTAATGAGGCTCTTTGCCACTGGCAGCAAATCATGTTCGTGGAGTGACTGGCCGATTGAATAGCCTGCCGCAGCAATGAATGTATTAGCAATACCACCGCCGACGATCAGTTGATCAACTTGACCAATAAGTTGCTCGAGTAAATTCAACTTAGTCGATACTTTAGACCCACCTACGATAGCAACCATGGGTCGTGCCGGAGTCTGTAGCGCTCGGGCAAGTGCGGCTAACTCCGCGGCAAGCAACGGCCCGGCACAGGCAATTGGTGCATACTGAGCAACCCCATAGGTCGATGCTTGGGCTCTGTGCGCTGTACCAAATGCATCCATAACGAATACATCACACAATTGCGCCATTTTTTCTGCCAGCGCTGGCTGACAGTTGCTCTCGCCGGACAGGAATCTGACATTCTCACACAAGACGATTTCTCCTGCTTGAATATCAATCCCATTAATCCAGTTCTGGATGCACTTTACCTCCACCCCAAGCGCCTCACTCAGCGCTCTGGCAATAGGTTGCAAACTCAATGCAGGATCAAACTCACCTTCGCGCGGACGACCCAGATGTGACATCAGCATGACGGCTGCACCTCTATCTAACGCCAGTTTGAGTGTCGGCAGCGATGCCCGAATACGCGCATCATTGGTAATGTTGCCCGCATGCATCGGGACATTGAGATCTTGTCGAATCAACACGCGTCGACCTGACAAGTCCACCTCATCCATTGTTATGACAGTAGGCATGAGCCGTTATGATTTAATAGTTATTTGGCGTGCATCAAGGCCACGGTAGTATCTAACATGCGATTAGAGAAGCCCCATTCATTGTCATACCATGATTGTACTTTCACTAAGGTGCCACCCATCACTTTTGTCAGCGTAGACTCAAATATGGATGATGCAGGATTGTGATTAAAATCACATGACACCAATGGCTGATCGTTATAGGCCAGCACGCCTTTGAGTGCGCCAGTGGCTGCCTCCAACATAATGCTGTTGATTTCCTCTACGCTGGTTGTTCGTGCGGCATGAAAGGTCAGATCAACAATCGATACATTAATCGTGGGCACGCGCATAGCGAAACCATCTAACTTGCCATTCATCTCTGGTAGCACCAGACCAACCGCGAGCGCGGCACCCGTCTTAGTAGGAATCATTGATTGGGTCGCCGAGCGAGCGCGGCGTAAATCTGAGTGAGCGACATCGGTCAATACCTGATCATTAGTATAGGCGTGGATAGTGGTCATCAAGCCATGCTCTAAGCCAATCTTGGCATGCAATGGTTTAACTAACGGTGCCAAACAGTTGGTCGTACATGAGGCATTCGAAATCACTGTGTCTGAGGATTTTAAGATGCTGTCGTTAACACCAAAAACTACCGTTGCATCAACATCGCTGCCGCCTGGAGCGGAGATGATCACCTTTTTAGCACCTGCACTCAGATGTGCCGCAGCCTTCTCCTTGCTTGCAAAGAAACCGGTTGACTCATGCACTACATCGACAGCTAATTCAGCCCAAGGTAATTTGGCAGGATCGCGCTCACTACATACTCGAATACGATCACCATTAATGATCATATCGTCGCCATCCAGCGACACGTCGGCATTGAACTTACCATGCGCGGAATCATATTGGGTCAGGTGGGCATTAGTTTTGGCATCAGCTAAGTCATTAATAGCGACCACTTGAATCTCATCCGTGCGACCAGACTCATACAATGCGCGTAAAATATTACGACCAATTCTGCCGTATCCATTGATTGCAACTTTAATTGCCATTTATCTTCCTCGTTAAATAATTCTTAAGCCTCAAGCAAGGCTTTAGCGCGTTTAATTATATTGTCGATAGTAAATCCATAGTGCTCCATCAGCACGTCACCAGGTGCAGACAGACCAAACTCATCCAGACCGATTACAGCCCCATCCAAACCGACATATTTACGCCAGAAATCGGTGACACCCGCCTCAACTGCAAGGCGTGCTCGCACTCCATCAGGTAAAATTGACGCTTTATATTGGTCGCTTTGCAGGTCGAACACTTCGCTGCAAGGCATGGATACTAAGCGCACCGCAATATCTTCCTGAGCTAGTTGCTGAGCGGCCTCAAGTGCAATCCCTACTTCCGTGCCAGTGGCAATTATAATGACTTGCGGTGCATCGCCCTGCTCAAACAGGATGTAGGCACCTTTAGCTATCGCGTCTATCTGCTCTGGCGTGCGCTCAATGAATGGTACTTTTTGGCGTGAGAAGCCCATCGCTACCGGTTTCTTCATAGCAATACTGGTGATCCAGGTCTGCATCGACTCCACGGTGTCACATGGCCGCCAAACCATCAGATTTGGAATACTGCGTAAACTAGCAAAGTGCTCGACGGGCTGATGGGTTGGTCCATCTTCCCCCAGACCGATAGAGTCATGGGTGTAAACAAACAGACAATGAATATCCATCAGTGCCGCCATGCGCACTGCATTGCGCGCATAATCGGAAAAAGTCAGGAAGGTGCCGGCATATGGAATAAAGCCGCCATACAGAGCCATACCATTCATCATGGCGGACATCGCAAATTCACGCACACCGTAGTAAATGTAATTACCGCTAGCATCATCCGGGAAAATGCCCTTACAACCCGACCACCAGGTGTTATTAGAACCCGTTAAATCAGCCGATCCACCCATTAACTCAGGCAAAATTGGACCTATGCCTTCCAGCGCACGTTCTGAGGCTTTGCGTGTAGCCACTGCTTTTTGTTCGCCAACTATCTCGTTGAGCGCAGCACTGGCAGCGGCTTGCCAGTCAGCGGGCAATTCTCCGTGACAACGCCGCTCAAGCTCTCGCGCTAATTGCGGGTGGTGTTGTTTGTAATTGGCAAAGTCGGTTGTCCACGCCTCTTGTTTTGCCTGACCCGCTTGTTTGGCATCCCATGCACTATAAATGTCATCAGGAATGTCGAATGGCGCGTGCGGCCAAGCCAGGGTGTCGCGTACCAACTGAATTTCGTCATCACCGAGTGGCGCACCGTGCACGCCTGCGGTGCCCTGTTTGTTGGGTGACCCCCAACCGATAATAGTTTTGCAGCATATTATTGTCGGCTGATCGGTATTTTGTTTGGCGGCGACAATGGCGGCATCAATTGCGCCAGCATCATGTCCATCAATATCTGGTATCACCTGCCAACCGTAAGATTCGAAGCGTCGCGGGATGTCCTCTGTGAACCAGCCTTGCACTTCTCCATCAATAGAAATGCCGTTGTCATCATAAAACACAATTAATTTGCCTAGCTTATGAGTCCCAGCCAGGGAACATGCCTCATGGGAAATACCCTCCATCAAGCAGCCATCTCCCGCGAAAACATAGGTAAAATGATCAATTATGCTGGCATCTTGCTGATTAAACTGGGCGCCTAATATCTTTTCTGCGAGCGCCATACCCACAGCATTGGCTAAACCTTGTCCGAGAGGACCCGTGGTTGTCTCCACCCCGGGGGCTTCATTCAGCTCTGGATGCCCCGCTGTCTTGGAGTGCAATTGACGAAAGTCTTGCAAATCCTGAATCGTCAGGTCATAACCCGTCAGGTGTAGAAGCGCATAAATCAACATCGAACCATGCCCGTTGGACAACACAAAACGATCTCGATTGATCCAGCTTGGGTCGGTTGGGTTATGCTTTAAATGGCCGCGCCATAACACCTCTGCGATGTCAGCCATCCCCATAGGCGCACCGGGATGACCAGATTTTGCCTGTTGTACGGCATCCATGCTTAATGCTCGAATGGCATTAGCCAGTTGTTTTTGCTTTTCCACGTGTCTTTATCTTTGTAAGTAAGTTATTTGGAAGCGTCGCTCGAGCCTGCGCATTTTTGCAGGCACTGCGCCTAGTCGCTTATGTGGGCGATCGGTCAAAGCGCCGACATTTTCCACGACTTAGCCGGTTGTCGCAAGTTAATGACTCGCTGAGCGGATGTTATTCGACCCTATTCAGGTTGTTTTCCACTTGATACCGCAACCTATGCTCGGTCTCTGCTCATGGGCAACTGCTTCACCACTGAGCAGCGCCTCGATAGCGGCCCGCAAATCACGCCCTGTGACAGCAATTCCATTACTAGGCCTTGCGTCGTCTAACTGACCACGGTAAACACATTTCAAGTCAGCATCATACAGATAGAAATCAGGCGTGCAGGCGGCTTGGTAGGCTTTAGCGACCTGCTGGGATTGATCATATAAATAGGGGAATGTGTAACCCTGTTGACGTGCCTCGACAACCATCTTGTCAGGCGCATCATCAGGATAAGCAATCACATCATTGGCATTTATCGCCACCACAGCAATATCACGCGGCATATAATCTTGGCCCAAACGCGCTAATTCATGCGCTACAAATTTAACGAAGGGGCAATGATTACAAATAAACATGATCATGGTACCGCGTGCACCTCGCATGGACTGCAGATCTCGTGTCTTGCCCGTTGCCGGCTCGGGCAGATTAAAGTCTGGCGCAACGGTGCCCAGCGCGATCATAGATGAAGCAGTTTTAGCCATAATCAATTCCAGCCGTGGTTGATACATTATTATATAAAATTTATACAATATGTGCTGAGACTTTCCCCTATGGATACGTTTCACGCTATAATTATGAGCTTATAGTTGCACTGCAACTCGTGCTCCCTGGCCAACCTCAGTTAGGTTGCTTAGACTCACGGAAATATCAAACTCATGACTGATAGCCGCTCATTCACCTCTGAATCTGTTTCCGAGGGACATCCTGATAAAATAGCTGATCAAATCTCAGATGCGATTCTTGACGCCGCTTTGGCACAGGACCCGAATGCACGCGTCGCCTGCGAGACGTTGGTGAAAACAGGCCTAGTGCTGATGGCGGGCGAAATTTCTACCAACGCGAAAATTGATTATGAACAAATCGCACGCGACACCATCAATAAGATTGGCTATGACCACACAGACAAAGGCTTTGATGGACATACCTGTGCTGTTATTACCGCGCTCAGCGAACAGGCAGCAGATATTGCCCAAGGCGTCGACCGCGCTAAACCAGAAGACCAAGGGGCAGGTGATCAAGGCCTGATGTTTGGCTACGCTTCGAATGAGACGGATGTGATGATGCCAGCACCAATCACTTATGCACACAGACTAGTCAAACAGCAAGCAGCCATGCGTAGAGATCAACTCACCTGGTTGCGACCAGATGCTAAAAGCCAAATCACGTTTAACTATCAAGACAACCAGCCGGTCGGTATTGAGGCTGTTGTACTCTCGACTCAGCACGATCCAGACATACCACAAAAACAACTGCATGAAGCGGTCATGGAAACTATTATCAAACCGGTATTACCGCAAGCATGGTTGCGCAAAGATACCAAGTATCATATTAATCCGACCGGCAAATTTGTTATTGGTGGTCCGGTCGGTGATTGCGGCCTGACTGGGCGCAAAATTATTGTGGATACGTATGGCGGAATGGCGCGTCATGGCGGCGGCGCTTTCTCTGGTAAGGATCCATCAAAAGTTGACCGCTCAGCCGCCTATGCAGGTCGCTATGTGGCAAAAAATATCGTTGCTGC
>MDTB01119417.1_pt1 | contig 14732 bp, 10 predicted proteins | sample 811161 | NCBI WGS metagenome assembly MDTB01 (sample SAMN05326650, study PRJNA326480) | marine metagenome | isolation source: seawater | place: Mediterranean Sea | collected 2009
CAAAACTAGGTTATTATGAGGATTTAGTTGTAGGTGACGTTCAGCGGTTTGATCAAGGCTATACGGTCACCGAACAAGAATTAGTGGAAGTGGCGAGTCGATGGGACCCGCAGCCTTTTCATGTGGATCCTGTGGCAGCAAAGGCGTCTATGTTCGGTGGCTTAGTCGCCTCGTCGGTGCATGTGTTTGCGATCTGGGTAGCATTGGGTATGGAAGACCCTGATAAACGCTCGGCGGCTATCAGCGCATTGGGTTTTAATCATATGAAGATGCGCGAACCGATTCGTCCCGGTGATACCTTGAGATCTGTTGCCACTTTAAAAGAGAAGCGTTTATCTCAAAGTCGTCCTCACTGCGGCATTGTGACCATGGCCAATGAAATGTTTAATCAAGACAATGTCTTGGTATTTAGCATTGAGCATAGCTACTTGATTAAGTGTTATGGCTACGATGAGGCGTTGGCAGCGGCAAATCCGGCTGGTTAAATAACTGGCAATAAAGTGCCGAGTTCTTTTTTTTCGCATTACTAGGCGCTAATAGTCTTTTTTGGTTAGCTGTCATATGCTGAGTGGGTTACTTCTATTATTTATTAAATAGGGCGCCTACTATGACTATCCTGTATAAAAAATTAATTAAAATCGGTTGCTTAGCGGTAATCATCTCGGCATTGTTTGGCTGCAGTTCAGAACAGCCACCCACTGATGTAAGACCTCAATCAGATTCAAACAATGCTGAACAAGCAGCTATCGTCAAATCTGCTGTTGATTCAGAGGCGCGAGTAGCGATGTTAGAGCTGCTATCCACCATCGAGCAGGTACAGGCAAAATTCCTGCAACCAGCTAATGGAATTCATACTGCCGATGATGTTGCTGAAGGCCAAAAAGCCTTGGCACATATTTTAGAAACGGCGCTCTATTTTTGGTTAGAGTCTGATCCTGATCGACCGGTATTTAAACCCTATGTAACGGCCTCGCGAAAGCTTTTAGGTGATAACCCTGATTCGATTTACTACTTCGCGTCCATTCGCGACAATCGCAGTTATAAAATTTCTGGTAATATCGGTGCAGCAGTCTTTACCTCTTTCACGATAGAGGCCGGTAGTTTTGACGGCCATGCAGGTCGCCGCTCCGTGGCGGCCCTTAAAGATAATGACATGATCATAGCTGGTGACGGTAGTTATGAGATCATCGTTAGTCGCGATAAGCCTGCGTCAGGCAATTGGTTGCCTTTAGAAGATGGCGCCAGTCAAATCACTACGCGTCATTATCATGAGGCTAAGTTATCGGTTGCCGCGGATGAAAGTGCTCAAATGGATATTCGTATTGAAGCACTCGATCCAGATCCACTCAAGCCGAATGGTGGCGATCAAGAAGTGGCAAACCATTTGCGTTATGTAGCAAATTTTGTCCGTGAGCACGGCGCCATGAGCTTGCTGCAACCCACCGAAGAGGCAGTAGCACCACTAGGTTGGTACAGCTTGGTGCCCAATCAATTTGGCAAGCCAGGGCAGTGGGTGAGCGCTTCGGGCGATCAGGCCTATGGCAATACCCATGCCTACTATAATGCTGCTAACTATGAATTAGCGGCAGATGAAGCTTTAATTATTGAGGGTCGATTGCCGCCTGCACGTTTTATTAACGTGGTGCTTTGGAACCGTTTTATGCAGAGTTATGATTTTTCCAATCGACAGATTTCACTGAATCAAAAACAAATTCAGTATGAGGATGACGGCAGTTTTAAAATTATTGTTGCCCATCAAGACCCGGGCCTACCGAACTGGCTCGATACCGAGGGTCGGCCAACAGGTAATATGTATTGGCGCTTTGTGTTCCCGACTGAGAACCCTCAAACACCTACAACACGGGTGGTGAAATTTTCAGAACTGGCGAATTAAACTATTATAGATTTACCGCAGGGATGATGGATGAATCAGGGCTGCCAAGGCCAAGGTTGTTCTTTTCTAATATACGGTCGGCTCGGTAGCTAGAGCGGACCATTGGCCCAGCGGCAATTTCAGTGAAGCCCATCTCAAGACCCTGTTCACGATAGCGAGCAAATTCATCGGGATGCACCCATCGTTCAACCGGTAAGTGGTTCTTGGTGGGTTGTAGGTACTGGCCCAGTGTTAAAATATCTACCCCATGCGCGCGCATGTCTTCCATCGCGCGGGTGATCTCATCATCCTGTTCGCCTAAGCCTAGCATCAGGCTAGTTTTGGTTAAAATGTTCGGTTGCTCTTGCTTTGCAAAAGCTAAGACGTCCAGCGTTTGCTGATATCCCGCGCGCGGATCGCGCACCCGCTGAGTAAGCCGCTTAACAGTTTCAACATTTTGAGCAAACACCTGCAAGCCAGAATTAACTACGGTTGCCACGCAGGCTTGATTGCCAGAGAAGTCGGGGGTTAATGCTTCAACGGCGGTTTCAGGATTGGCTTTTCGAATGGCGCGAACGCACTTGGCATAGTGGAGTGCGCCACCATCGCTGAGATCGTCGCGATCGACGGAGGTTAATACGACATAGCGCAGTTTCATTAGTTCAACAGAGCGAGCAGCATTAGCCGGTTCTTGCGCATCTAACCACCCTTGGGGATTACCCGTATCCACTGAACAAAAACGACAGGCGCGTGTGCAAACCGAACCCATAAGCATGATGGTTGCCGTGCCGTTACTCCAACACTCATTCATATTCGGGCAGTGGCTTTCTTCGCAAACCGTGGCTAGGCGGTGGTCATTCACCGTTTCACGTACTGCTTGAAAAGCGGTACTGGTTTTCATCGAAATACGTAGCCAAGGGGGTTTTCGCTCTGTCGACTTAGCTTGATTCGGGTTTGTTTTTATCCCATCCTTTATCGCTGAGAAACCCTGAGGTGTGGCAAATTTAACCCCGCTAGCGGGCTTGCTAGGCGCTTTGATTTTGCTTGGGCTGTTGGTTTGCTCAGAACCTGACATGTAAAGCATTCCTTACGAAGTGTTTTTTTAAGCTCGCAGCTTGCTGGCCAAGTGGTCAAAGAGTTCAAAGCTTGGCTGTAGACTGCATGGTGTACTCATTGTGTATATTAACGCAAAAATGTAGACTTTGGATCATTTAATAGTACCTTTCTAACGCCATGCTGGTCGTCAAAACAAGCATGTTTTTGATCGCAATAGAGGCTTTTCGATACTCTGGCGGTTTTTTAGTATTTTTGGGGGTTGTATGAGTTCAACTGAAGTATCGAGCGGCGCTAATCCAGCTTTGCCAGTTATCGAGGGTTGGTTCACAATGGACGAGGCCGATACGCATTTAATAGGCAGTCGATGCAAACGCTGTGGAACCTATTTTTTTCCTGGCAATGTTACCTTTTGTCGTAATCCTAGCTGCGAAAGCGATGAATTTGATGCGGTGCCGCTGAGTCGCGAGGGAACTATCTGGTCTTATACGGATGCCCAATATAAACCACCTGAACCTTATGTTGCAGCTGATCCCTTTGAGCCTTATGCGATTGCCGCCGTTGAATTGGCGAAGGAGCGAATGATTATATTAGGCCAGTTAGCCAAAGGTGTTACGGTCGATGATGTGACTACCGGCATGCAGGTTGAATTACAGCTACAAACCCTTTTCACTAAAGATGGACAGGATTACGTGAGTTGGGTTTGGCAGCCAAAAAGATAAACCCTTAACCCTTACTGAGAAAAGTATTATGAGTAGAGACGTGGTTATTTTAGGTGCCGGTATGCATCCTTGGGGCAAGTGGGGTAAGAATTTTGTCGAGTACGGTGTTCATGCTGCCCGAGCTGCATTAAAAGACGCCGGCGTTAGTTGGCAAGATATTGAATTTGTCGCAGGTGGCGCGACGATGAGAAACGGTTATCCTGGTTATGTGGCAGGCGCCACTTTTTCACAAGCCTTAGGTTGGCAAGGTAATGAAATTATGACCTGCTATGCGGCTTGCGCAACTGGTAGTCAGGCCTTGGCAGCGGCAAGAGCAAAGATTCAAGCAGGTCAGTGCGAAGTGGCCTTAGTGGTTGGTGCCGATACTACCCCAAAAGGCTTTTTAGCACCTCAAAAAGGTGAGCGGCCCGATGACCCCGATTGGGTTCGGTTTCGTTTGGGGATTACCAACCCAACTTATTTTTCATTGTATGCGCAACGTCGTAAAGATTTGTATGGTGCTACTGACGAAGATTTTGCCGCCATTAAGGTTAAAAACGCTGAGCATGGTTTCAGCAATGAATTTGCCCGCTACCGCAAAAAATTCACCGTCGAAGAGGTTTTAGCCTCACCGATGGTGGCTTCACCTTTGCGTTTATTTGAAATCTGCGCCACCAGCGATGGCGGTGCAGCCGTGGTGGTGGCCAGTAAAGAGTATGCTGATCGTCTTGGCAGTCAGCGACAAGTGAAGATTGGTGGTATCTCTACAGTATCGCCAAAATTCGCCAGTGCCGATGTTGAAATGCCTGATATTGCGACTGATTCTGCCGCAGCGTCTAACGCTTATTCTTTTCGTGCATCAATCGCTCAAAAAGCTTACGAAGAAGCGGGTGTTGGTCCGGAAGAAGTCTCCTTGGCAGAAGTTTACGATCTATCATCAGCGATGGAGCTTGATTGGTATGAATATATCGGCCTTTGCCCTCAAGGCGATGCAGAGAAATTGCTACGTGACGGCGATACGCGTATTGGTGGCAGAGTGCCAGTGAATGCCAGTGGTGGCTTAGCGTGCTTTGGTGAAGCAGTACCGGCACAAGCATTGGCGCAAGTTTGCGAGTTAACCATGCAATTAAGAGGTGAAGCCGGCGATCGACAAGTAAGCGATGCTAAAGTTGGAGTGACCGGAAATCAAGGCTTGTTTGGGCACGGTTCATCGGTTGTTTTACTGCGCTAAACGTCCACTTTTAAAATATAATTTTAGTAAAGATGAATCGTCTAGAAATGATAACAATTAATAGCAGCAGTGGAAGAGGGTTGTAATGGCTTTTTTAAAAGAAATCAAAGTAATTGATTTGATGCTAGGTATTCCAAGTAGCGATGACCGCTCTGAGTGGTTTGAGTCCTTTCAGAATTTATTAATGGATCAAGAGAGCCAGACACAATTTAAAATGCCGGCTCAGTATATGTTTAAAGATGTGCCTGATCTGTCAAATCAAGATGATACTATTGCCTATGCGCTAGAGCAGATGGATAAACATAATATTCATCGCGCTATGCTGGGTATTGACGATGTGAGCCCCACCCATCACCAAGCCTTAAAGCAGCACCCGACTCGCTTTTTTTCAGCCTATGAGGCAAATGCGAATAAAGGCATGGAAGAGGTAAGAAAGATACGTCGTTTATATAAAGAGCATAATCTTAAAGCCGTGACAGCTTTTCCATCGGGTCTCTGTCCGCAGGTGCCGATTAATGATAAAAAGTGGTATCCGATTTATGCCACCTGTATTGACCTTGATATTCCTTTTTGTCCTTGCGCCGGTATACCGGGCCCTCGAATCCCTGCAGAACCACAAAAAGTCGAGCACATCGACGAAGTCTGTTGGTTTTTTCCCGAGTTAAAGCTCGTGATGAAGCATGGCGCTGAGCCTTGGGTTGATCTGGCCGTTAAACTGATGATCAAGTACCCCAATTTATATTATATGACCAGTGCTTTTGCACCAAAATATTATCCACAGGCAATTATCGATTATGCGAATACTCGAGGTAGCGAAAAGATTCTTTATGCAGGGTATTTTCCCATGGCCTTATCGTTAGACCGAATTTTTTCTGATATGGAAAAAGTTCCGTTCAAAGACGAGGTGTGGCCGAAGTTTTTGCATCAAAATGCTGAGCGAGTATTTAAATTATAAATAATAACTAACGCATAGGGTTTCACCATGCATGAATCTACTTCTAGCGAAAAAAATAAGCAGGCTATTGCTGACCGTTACTGGCATGAGAATAAAAAAATATTGCTGTCGTTATTGTCGCTATGGTTTATTGTAGCGTTAGTTTGCCCGGTTTTATTGGTTGATTATTTGGATCAATTTTCACTGGGCGGTTTTGGGCTGGGTTTTTGGTTTAATCAGCAGGGCGCCATTTTATTTTTTGTAGCGATTATCTTTATCTATCACGGTTTAATGCAGCGATTAGAAGCGCGTTTAGCGGTAGAGAAAGCGGCTGATGACTCGCAGGCTGAATCGTAATGGATGCACAAAGCTTTAGTTATTTATTTGTTGGTTTGTCATTTGCGCTCTATATTGGCATTGCCTTTTGGACGAGAGCGAATTCCACTAAGCAGTTCTATGTGGCTGGCGGAGGCGTGCACCCGGTATTAAATGGCATGGCAACGGGCGCTGATTGGATGAGCGCTGCATCGTTTTTATCGGTAGCAGGTATTGTTGCCTTTTCAGGCCGAGATGGTTCCGTTTATTTGATTGGTTGGACCGGTGGTTATGTCTTACTCGCCTTATTATTGGCGCCCTATTTACGCAAGTTTGGTCGATACACCGTACCCGACTTCATTGGTGAGCGCTATTATTCTAAAGCGGCACGCACGGTTGCGGTACTGTGTTTGATCTTTATTTCGTTTACTTACATAGCTGGCCAGATGCGCGGTGTTGGCATTGTCTTTTCACGCTTTTTAGAAGTTGATATTAATACCGGCGTGATTATTGGTATGGTGATTGTATTCTTTTATGCGGTGATGGGCGGTATGAAAGGCATTACCTATACCCAAGTTGCCCAGTACTGTGTGCTGGTGTTTGCTTTTATGGTGCCGGCAGTCTTTTTATCCATCATGTGGACCAATAATCCTATCCCGCAATTGGGTCTAGGTAGCCAGCTCAATGATGGCTCTGGCTTAACGGTGTTGCAAAAGTTGGATCAAGTCACCGTTGATTTGGGTTTTCATGCCTATACGGGCTCGATCAGATCAACGCTTGATACCTTGATGATCATTGTTACCTTAATGATTGGCACGGCTGGCTTACCGCATGTGATTGTTCGTTTCTTTACGGTACCTAAAGTGTCAGATGCGCGCTTATCGGCAGGTTATGCCTTATTATTTATCGCGGTTATTTATACTACCATTCCGGCAGTGGCAGGTTTTTCGCGGTTAAATTTAACTGACAGCGTGAATGAAGTGGCGTATGAAGATGCGCCTGAATGGGTGGGCAAGTGGGAATCAACGGGGCTTATCGCTTGGCAAGACAAAAATGCCGATGGTCGAATTCAGTATCGAGCAGGGCATGCCTTGGTACCAACTAAACCCCAATTCACCGATGCTCGGGGGCAATACGGTCAGCGATTATTGGAGAATGCACCCAGTGATAGTGAGAATGAAATTTACGTTGACCGCGATATTATGGTTATTGCTAACCCTGAAATCGCCGGTCTGCCGAATTGGGTGATTGGCTTAATTGCGGCAGGTGCGGTGGCCGCAGCACTGTCGACTGCGGCAGGGTTATTACTGGTTATTTCAAGTTCGATTTCACATGACCTGCTTAAAAGTACCTTCATGCCCTCTATCACCGATAAACAAGAATTACTTGCCGCCCGCTTGGCCGCCGCCACCGCTATTGTCATTGCAGGCTGGTTTGGTATTCACCCGCCGGCGTTTGTTGCTCAAGTAGTTGCGTTTGCCTTTGGCATGGCTGCGGCCTCTTTGTTTCCTGCTATTGTGTTAGGCATTTTTTCTGAGCGAATTAATAAAGAAGGGGCGATTGCTGGAATGATCGTCGGCTTAGTTTTTTCGGTGGGTTACATTGTCTATTTTGTATTCATTAACCCGCATCAAAATAATGCTGACTTTTGGTTCTGGGGTATTTCAACCACGGGTATTGGTGGTATTGGCGCTGCCCTTAATATGATCACTGCTTATACGGTCAGTCGTTTCTTTGATGCTCCACCCACTGGAGTAATATCACTTCTTAAGCATATCCGACAACCTTAATTATTGATTTAAATATAATTCCATCCACTTTTATCGTTTGCCAAAAAGTTGTCAATAATGCTCAAACTCTAAACGTTAACGATTATCAATTGCTTTCTCATCTTTATTTAAATACAATGCACCACTTAGGATCATTGGAGTTGAGTCCCGTTAACTTTATATGAACACTCCCTTAGATATCTCAGGCAGCTCCTTTCAGTTTTTTTCTATTAACTTATACAGGTATCATTTCATGAAAAACAAACTATTTACTGCAATTAGTGCGGTAACAGCTTCTCTTGTTGCGATCAATTTACATGCTTCAAGTGCTGAATTGTTTGAAGAGATTACTATTTTTGGTGACAAAGATGCAGCTAATGCTGTTGCCGGCTCTGCAACCTATCTATCAGCAGAGGAATTACAGGTTTTTTCTTATTCTGATATCCAACAAGTTCTTCGTCAGGTTCCTGGGGTTTATGTCCAGTATGAAGATGGCTACGGATTACGCCCTAACATCGGTATTCGAGGGGTATCGACAGAAAGAAGTGCGCGTATCGCATTACTAGAAGATGGCGTGCCGATAGCCCCTGCGCCTTATGCTGCATCATCGGCTTACTATTTCCCAACCACTGGGCGTATGAATGCTGTTGAAGTTCTTAAAGGACCAGCGGCTATTAGTGAAGGCCCTAATAATATTGGGGGTGCTTTGAACTTAATTTCTACCCCTATCCCAAGCAGTGCAGCAGGTAATCTTCTTCAAGAAGTCGGCGAAGATTCTACGACTCGAACGCACTTGACTTATGGTGCAACTAACTCTTCAGGTTTTGGTTACCTACTTGAGACGCATCAGATGAAATCTGACGGCTTTCAAACCGTTAATGGCACCAATGATACAACCGGTTATGACATCGAGGACTATACGTTAAAGATGTCATACGCTCCTGCGGGTTCTGCTCATAGCTTTGAGATGAAGTATCAGTATGCGCAACAAGATTCTGATCAAAGTTATTTAGGTCTCACGGATGCTGATTTCAAACAAAATCCTTATCAGCGCTATGGCGTCTCACAGCTTGATCATATGACTACTGAGCATAACCAGCTTATTTTGCGTCATGGGTATAAGTTCAGTGACACGACAACTCTATCTACCACGGTTTATAACAATGAGCATAAGCGAAATTGGTATAAGTTAAATAATAGTATCTCTTCTATTGGTTCAGCAGTATTGGCTGGTGGTGATAGTGCAGCGGGTGCTTTACAAGTTAAGAGTAATAATCGCGAATACTATAGCCGCGGTGTTGCGCTTAAATTAGATATGCAACGAGATATTCACTCTATCGAAATGGGATTGCGTTACCACGAGGATGAAGAAGATCGATTCCAGTATTCGGATTATTTTACTCAGACAAATGGGGCTATGGTCTTTGACAACGCAACAGCGCCTGGAGCTAAGGGAGATTGTGTGGTCGGTGCTGAAGCTACGTCGCTTTATATTAAAGACACAATTGATTTGGGCGATTTGACGATCACCGCCGGTATCCGATTTGAGGACATTGATCTAGAAAGAAATGATTGGACAGATAATGGCCCACGTCAAGTCCTTAGTTCATCAAGTCCTAAAAAGAATAGTATCTCTGTGACACTACCCAGTCTGGGGGCCACTTATAAGTTAAGTGATAAGTTTTCATTACTTGCAGGTATTTACCAAGGCTTTGGTGCTCCGACAGTGACTGACGGCGTTGATAACGAGGAAGCGCTTAATATTGAAGTGGGCGGACGATATCAGGATGGCAACACCTCAGCATCATTAGTCGTTTTCTCAAGTGATTACGATAACTTAGTCGGTGAATGTACGGCTTCTATCGGTTGTTCCGGTAGTATTGGGGATACCTATAATGGCGGTGAGGCATCAGTTCTAGGCGCCGAGCTTACTTTAGCGACGATATTTTCTTTAAATGCATCGACCACAATGCCGCTAAGTGTTAGCTATACATACACAGACGCTGAGTTTGATCAAACATTTGACAGTGAGTTTTTTGGTGATGTGACAAAAGGGGATTCGCTCCCTTATATCCCTGAGAACCAACTTTCACTGTCAGCAGGCATTGATATGGGCGATCTAAGTATTACCACTCTTGCTACATTTATTGACTCTATGTGTACGGTGGGTGATGGTTGTACTGAAAAAACCTATAAGCAAACGAATATTGATTTAGTTGCTAATTACGAAGTGAGCGATGAATTGAGTTTTTATACGCGGGTAGACAATATTACTGATGAAGTCGATATTGTCGCTCGACAACCAAAAGGTGCTCGGCCTAACCGTGGTCGCACTGCATCGGTCGGCGTTAGACTTTCGTTCTAATCTGTACAGTTTTGAAAAAAGGGGCTTTAGAGCCCCTTTTTTTATGCATAATTTTTTTTGTGCTCAGATCGTCGGTAGAATAATTAGTGTGGAGTTGCACTGCCAACTCGGCCGCAGCCTCCATCGCGCCTTCAATATACCCAACCCCATTACAGTCGCCAATAGCGTGTACATTGAAACCGGCATTTTTTAGTGATGCGGCAAGTTGTTCGTTACCAGTTGCCCCCTTTGCAACAATGACTTGTTGCGCCGCAGTGGAGTGTGTTTGATCATGATCGTCTGTGTATGTCACATTGCCGTCGCCAATTTTTATATGGTTGGCGTTATTAATAATCGTGACGCCGATCGTTTTTAATTCAGTTAAGAGCCGCATACGGCGGACGATGTAGAGGCCTTTGCCTGGTTTTTTCTGCTCGTCAATAACGGTGATTTCTCTGCCACGCTCAGCTAAAAATTCAGCCAATTCTAGGCCCACTAACTCGCTACCAATGATGACGATCTTTTTCGGCAGTGGAAGCCAGATTTTTGAAGCTTGATAGACAGCCGTTGGCCAGCCGGTTACGCCTATTTTTGCGCCCATGTAAGTCATAAAGCGGGTGAAGGCGGTGGTTTTAGTGCGCAGTGTCGGGTTGCTCTCAGCGAGTACCAGTGCCCGCATTTCATCGCCGCTAAAAACAAAATCTTGGTCGTTACCCTCAATTTCGGGCATGTCGCGCTTTGCCCCAGAGGCGACAATCACGTCATCTGCTTGTAGGGTGCTTAGCAGTTCAGGGCTGGCTTCACAATTTAATTTTACCGTCACGCCCGACTGCTTAATTTGTAATTTGAGCCAGTTGAGTAATTTCTCATTGGGGGGGTAAGCAATGCTGGCAAATTGCAAGGTGCCGCCGAGTCGATTGCTTTTTTCTAATAGGGTGACACGGTAACCCAAGCTGTCGAGTCGCCGAGAAATTTCCATCCCGCCAGGGCCGCCACCAATGACCACATAATGTTTCTGGTTTTGATGACTACTCGCAATCAGGCTGCGTTGACGTTCAAACGCGGTTTCAGGATTGACGGCACATTTTACAGATTCACGAATATAGATCTGGCTGACACAGCAATAACAATAAACACAGGGCCGTATTTGTTCAGGTGTGCCCGCAACGACTTTATTGGGAAGGTCGGGGTCAGCTAATAATTTACGACCCATGCCAAAGAAATCAAAGTGATCTTGGCCAATGTGTTGATTGGCGGAGTGCGGCTCAATGCGACCTGAAGTGATGACCGGTATATCCAGCACCTGTTTAATCGCAATCGCATTACTGACTAAGCGCTCGGGGGTGTGCGGAATATTGGATTCAGAATGCATGATGCCTTGGCTGGTATCGTGATAAGCACTGACCGTCACAGCATCGACGCCGGCCGCCTGTGCGAGCAGGGCAGTGGCCTTTGCATCGGCTAAGCTGATACCCTTGTCGTTACCGAATTCGCCAGAATCGAGTTTACACCACAGAGGAAAATCATCACCGACAGCCTGTCTGACGGCGCCAATAATTCTTAATAATAATCGTGCGCGATTTTCATGGCTACCGCCATATTCATCTTCACGTTTGTTCATCGCGGGTGATAAAAATTCTGAAATGATATAGCCGTGACCCCCATGAATTTCTATAGCATCAAGGCCCGCTGTTTTGGCGCGAATAGCAGCCGCCGCAAATTGACTCACCAGTAGGTCGATATCGTCATGACTCATCGGACATAATGCGGGTTTAGGCGATTTTGGATCGTGCATCGCCATCAACTCATGATCGAGAAAATCATTTAAGTAGTTTGGTTTTTTGGGTTCGGGGTAAGAGGGCACCCAGACAGGTCGACCACTGCGCATATCTTCGGTGGCGACTAATCCGCCATGGTGAAGCTGAGTGGCCAGCTTGGCGCCGTGTTGATGCACTGCATAGGCCATGGCTTTTAAGCCTGGAATAAATCGGTCGTCAGAAATCGCCACTTGATTCGGTTGGTTACCGCCATGCGGCCATGCAACACCAGCGACACCTAGGACAATAAGACCTGCACCGCCTTTGGCATGGCGTTCGTGAAAAGCAATAATGCGCTCACCACAGACACCGTCATCCTCGGCTAAATTCACTCCCATAGCAGTGACAACCATACGGTTTTTGACTGACAAAGCACCAATTTTTCCCGGTTTTGACAGGTGAGGAAATAACTTCGATCGGCTTGAGATTACTGACATGGCGAGTGTTTTTATCCCATCTTTACCCAAGAAAACAAATACCATGATCGATAAACTGTGGTTAACTGTCAATCACTATTAGAGCCATGATTTTTTACCCAATTAATTCAGTGATTTATAAACTAAAATGGTTTTCTTGCCGTATGAGTTCTTTACATGCGTTTTCGACTTGATCGGTTAATGTTGTCAATCAGCATCAGCGGTATCATTAGCCATCAACTTTTGTGCGTGGGATAATATTCATTTTTAATCATTGAGGTAATTATGAAGCTGGGTCTGCAATTAGGTTATTGGGGCGCTTTAGCGCCGGGTGACAGTCACATTAAACTGGCTCAAGAAGCTGAAAATTTGGGTTATGACTCTGTTTGGACGGCAGAGTCTTGGGGGAATGATGCGTTTACACCCCTTGCTTGGATTGGGGCAAACACCTCAAAGATCCGCTTAGGGACTTCGGTGGCGCAATTGTCGGCAAGAACCCCAACAGCCTGTGCGATGTCGGCATTAGCGATGGACCATATGTCAGGTGGTAGGATGATATTGGGTTTAGGAGTGTCTGGGCCGCAAGTCGTTGAGGGGTGGTATGGACAGCCATTTAGTAAGCCAGTATCTAGAACGCGCGAGTATGTTGATATTATTCGTCAGGTACTGCGCCGTGAAGCTCCTGTAACTAACGATGGCGTGCACTATCCCTTGCCTTATAAAGGTGAAAATAGTTGGGGCTTAGGTAAGCCGCTCAAGCCGATAACCCACCCTTTAAGAGCGGATTTGCCGATTTTCTTAGGTGCTGAGGGGCCAAAGAATGTCACTCAAACTGCCGAAATTGCCGATGGCTGGCTGCCACTGTATTACTCGCCTTATCGTCAGGAAGTCTATGCTGATCAGTTGAAGGTAGCAAAGCCTGGTTTTGAAATTTCTGCGATGGCGATTGTTTCAGAAACAGATACCGTAGAGGAAGGATTGATGCCTGTGAAAGCCATGCTGGGTTTTTATATCGGAGGCATGGGCGCCAAAAAACGTAATTTCCATAAAGATTTAATGGGTAGGATGGGCTTTGAAGAAGAAGCTAACCAAGTCCAAGAGTTGTTTTTTGAAGGTAAGCGTGACGAGGCAATTGCTGCAGTCCCCGACGCCTTTGCCGACGAAATTTCTTTAGTTGGACCAAGAGAGCGAATTAAAGAAAAGCTGCAGGATTGGGAAAACTCGCCGGTCACTTCGCTATTAATTATGGGCGATACCAACTTGCTTCGTACCATGGCGGAATTAGTTCTTTAACGTTTTTTTGCAACGCATTTCCCTGCAGTACCGGCGCAAAGTAAGCCAGCAACAATTGAGCTAATTGTTGCTGGCTTTTTGGTTGGTCTTTTTTAAACGCACAATCGTTCGTCCATAGAATTTTTTGGTCATTGAATATGTCACTGAATCTTGATTTCTTCTGTCAGCAGTTACCGATTGAACGCTGCGATATTCCTTTATTCAATGACTGTTCCCCGACGCTGTATTTGATTCGCCTCGACCAATTACGTTGTGGGACTAATGACCGCGTGATGGGCAATAAAATTTATAAATTGCTACCCAACCTGCAACTGGCTAAAGGGCAGAATTATCGTCAAATCGTCAGTTTTGGTGGTCCATGGTCGAACCATCTACATGCGCTCGCGGCCGCCGGTGAGGCGTTTGATTTTGATACCGTTGGTCTGGTTCGTGGTGAGCGACCAGAGCAGCTGTCGGCGACGTTATGCGATGCGCAGTCCTTGGGTATGCGGTTACAATTTATCAGTCGCATTGATTACCGTAGGCTTTGCGGCGGCCTGGATCGATCGTTCATAGAGCAGCAATTTGGCCGATCTTGGGTTGTGCCCGAAGGCGGTTCAAACACGGCTGGGCGCTCAGGGGTGCGCGCAATGGGTAGGGCCATCGCCTTGCAGTTGCCTTCTAGTGTCGATCACATTTGGATGGCTGCAGCAACTGGCAGTACGATGGCGGGTATGATTGAAGGCGCAGTCGAGGCTCAGCAGGGTAACGGCAAAGGTTTATTTTATGGCGTGATTAATGGGGTCAATGTCCTCAAGAATAGTGGCTTAGCTGAAGCTTTAACGGCTGGCTTGGCGGCTAATCTAAAAGTCGATAGAGAAACTGATTCTGTCGGTGTTGAGGCCGGCTCAGTTCGATGGCGGGTCCTCAATGATGCGCATTGTGGCGGCTATGCCAAGGTGAATACTGATTTGCTGGCATTTCATCGTCAGCTGGAACAGCAGTTG
>MDTB01182474.1_pt1 | contig 14732 bp, 13 predicted proteins | sample 811161 | NCBI WGS metagenome assembly MDTB01 (sample SAMN05326650, study PRJNA326480) | marine metagenome | isolation source: seawater | place: Mediterranean Sea | collected 2009
TACTATTTCCTATAAAAAGCACTGGTAGATTTTCATCCACTTTTTTTGGTTCTATTTATTGGATTAACTTTTCTATTTTGTATTCTTCAATCTATTTATTAAAAAAAAGCTATTCCATAAAGAGATAAAAAAAATAAGGTATAAAAAGAAACCAATTATACAGCTGAAGTAAGCCAACATTTTTACTAAATTATTATTATAGATAAGCTCTATTTTTGATATATTACTTAATTCATCAACTTTAATTTTTATTTTTCCATTGTTATTTATAATTAAATAATTGTTTTTATTATTTGTAGCTTTCCAGTTCTTTGAATAATTAATATTCGAATAAATATTATTCTTAGGTTTATAGATAATAAATTTTTCATTATTAATTTTTTCATACTGAATTGAATCATCAAAGTGTAAATAGTTAATTTTATTTTTCTTGTAATTTTTTGATAGAAAATCTAGTCTAAATTTTGGTTCACAATTTTTTATATCGGAAAAAAGATATATATTTTCATAAAATATAGAAAATTTTGGGATAATTGAGGAAAAATTTTCAAATAAAGAAAGTTTAATATTATCATTACACTCTTTAGTAGAGTTAATAGTATTAAAGTTTTTATCTGAGATTACGATTTGCCTGTATTGAGAATTAATTTTTTTTATTAAAAATTTATTTTTAGAATATGAATTTATATTATCACTCATAGAATAATTTGAATAATTGTAATAAAAACCTGGAATAAGATTTATAATTAGTAAAAAAGTTAATATTGTATTATTTAATTTATTTAATTTAATTAAAATAAAAATAAATGAAAAAATTAATAATAAGGAAATAAAATTGATTAAAAAACTAACTAATATTTTATCTCTTAATCCTCTAAATAAATCAATTTCAACTAATCTATTATTTATACCTAGATAAGAAAGTTTTTCATTAAAATAGGAAAAAAAATTTTTAAAAAAAATTTCTTCATTTTGACCATTAACTATAAAATTAAGTTGATTATTTATTAAAATTGTTAAAATAAAAACAAAAAAGAAAGAAAAACATATATAAAAAATAAACTTTAGTTTAAACTTAAATAAATAATTAAAGTCTTTTTTTTCAATTAATTTAAAATAGTTAATTAATCCAAGTAACCCCGTTATAAGGAGCAAAGGTTTAAGATAGATAATTATAAAAGAAAAATGTCTAAAAAAACCTAAAAATGGCAAATTGTAAAATAATTTAACTAAATCATAAAAAATAACTGTTTCTGACAAAATAATAATAAATAAAACAAAAGTAAAAATTGTAGTTCTTAACTTTTTACTTTCTAGATTCTTATTTGCAAAAAAGAAAATAGAATTAAAAAAAATTCCAATCAATGAAATTGTTAAAGGAACATCCCACCAAAAAAAATTACTTAATGATGTGAGAAATTTTATTAATATATTATGATAGCCATGGAGTGCAAAAGAAAATGAGTTATCTACATTTAAATCAACACTTCTATTTGGCAAAAGATAATTTTCTTGAATTATTGTTTCAATATTAAAAAAATAAAAGAAAGAAATTAATATCCAAGATACAAATATGATTAAATATTTTTTTTTAAATTTAATTTTAAAAAAAAATTTAAGATTAAATACTGCAAAAAATATAAAAAAAATACCTATAAAATATATAAAAAAAATTGAAAAATATTGTATTGAGTTAATGTAACCAATTAAAATTATTATTAAAATTTTATTAAATTCTGAAACTTTACCATTTATAAAAAATTTTCGTAAATAATAAAATATATATGGAAAAAGTAAAAATACTTCTAAATTTGCTGAAAATGCCTTATGCAGGAATGTAAATGTAAGAGTGATTGAACTAATTATAAAAAATATAAAATGTTTATATTTTAATTGTTTAATATTTTTATAAATACCAAAAAGAAATATCGAGTTTAATAATGAAAGATTAAATAAATAGATTACATAAGAATTTATGTTTAAAAACTTTCCAATTATTATTGATGGAAAAAAAATTTTTGAAACATCATATAGATATAAAACAGATGCATCTAATCCAGAGTAGCTATAATCTATCCATTCTGGAAAAACATTATAACTCTCAAAATAATTGTATAAAAACTTAAAATTTAAATACATTAATAGTGAGTCATGATGTAAATTAACCCTAAAAATTAAATTAATTATTAAAGAAAAAAAAATTGGTAGCAGTAATATTATTGATAAATTTATAAATTTTTTATTAGAAATGAGGTTCATATTTGAAAAAAAATAATATACATAACATTCCTTACCACTTACAAGTATTAAATTATTCTAAAATTATAAAACAAAATTTAATATTAAAAAATTTTTATAAAATTAATTACGATAAAATTGTAAAAATTATAGATAAGAATTTTGAAAATAATAAACAAGTTCAAATTATTGAACTTGGATGCGGTCCAAGTTTTTTAAAAGAAGTTTACCCCAATACAATTTATACAGATATTGAGAATCATCAAAATTGTGACTTAGTTGTAAATGCTATAGATATGCCTTTTGATGATGAGAGTATAAACTTTTTTTTTTTACACAATGTTTTTCATCACATACCAAACATAGAAAAATTTTTAGTAGAGGCAAAAAGGTGCTTAAAAAAAGGTGGGCTTATTTATATTATTGATCCACATTATTCTTATTTTTCAAAATTAATTTACAAATATTTTCATCATGAAAAATTTGAGACTTCATTGTCATGGAAATTTGAATCTAATAATCCACAGCAAGATTCTAACCAAGCATTAGCATGGATAGTTTTTGAGAGAGACTATGATTTGTTTAAAAAAAAATTTAAAAATTTTCAAATAATAGATAAAAAATATTTTTCTTTTTTAACTTATATAATAAGTGGGGGCTTTAATCATAATTTTAATTTACCACTATTATTTTTTAAAATTTCGGTTTTCTTCGAAAAAATTTTTAAGTTTTTTATGAAAAAATATTTAGGTTTATTTTGTGAAATATTAATTAAAAAATTATAAAGTTTTATATAATAAAATATTTTTTTTTTTATATCTTTTTTCAACTCCAAAATTTTTAAATTTATTTATATGATAAAATTTTAAGGCTTCTTTTGAATTTTCAGAACTAGTAATTAAAAATTTATGATCTTTTAATAATTTTTTTTCTGAGAATTTTAATAATTTAGTTCCAATGCCTTTATTTCTATATTTTTGATCTACACAAATATAAATAATTTCACAAGCTAAACTATAATTAATTTTTTTTTTAATTTTTTTTCTTTTAAATAAAACATAATAAAATTTGTAGAATATTTTAAAATCGTTAAGAAAAAAAGTAGGAATACAGTAAATAAAAGTCATAATTTTAAGATTTAATGAAAAATCTGTATTTTTTTTCTTAACAATTATCATTCCAGCAGGTTTATTTTTTATCTTACAGATTAGAGATATATATTTTTTTTTATTAATAATTTCTCTAATAAAATAATTTTTTATAAAGCTTTGAGGTAAATTAAAGATGACTGAATTTATTAAATTATTTTTTATAAGATATATGATTTTTTCTTTATTTTCTTTAGATATCTTATGAATTTTCATATATTGATAATAATAAGATTATTTTAAATTGGTTAAAAGTATAATGAATATAAGAGAAAAATGGAACAATTATTATAAAAACAATTGCCTTAAAAGGTTAAGTTCAACTAAATCTGATAAAATTTTAATTTTAAAAAATAACGACGAAGTTTATGAAAATAATTTGTATAAATTTGATGCAATAATTTTGTTAGAACCTTTAAATCAAACTTTTGATATTTTATCTTTTTTCGATTACTTAAATAAAAACTCAAATACTTCATGTAAAATTTTTTTTTTTTATTTCTCTAAGAGATGGTATCCAATTTTTAAATTACTTGAATTTTTAAAAATTACTAAAAAGCTAGATCATGATGAATTTTCTTATATTGATAATAATAAAATAAATTTATTTTTAAATTCTTGTAATTATTCAATTAATTCTACTATTAATGTTAGTAATTTTATATTTAATTTTAAATATTTAAATTATTTATTTGAGTTTCTAAATGCAATTGTACCTTTTGTTGACATCTTTTCATTTTGTAAGATACAATGTATAACTTCAAAAAGTACTTCTAGTGAAACAAATTTTGTACCATCAGTAGTTATTCCATGTAAAAATGAAAGTGAAAATATATCAAAAATTTTTCTTGAACTAAAAAAAATTAAAATAGATTTTGAGGCAGTTTTTGTTGATGATAATAGCACTGATGAAACAAGTGAAAAAATTTTATTAGAAATGAATAAAAATAAAGACATCAAAGCAAAACTTGTTAAAGGTGAAGGTATTAACAAATATAGAGCTGTAAGTTCTGGTGTTAAGGAATCTGAAAATGATATTTGTGTAATTTTGGACGCGGATTTAGCTGTGAAAGCAACTGAAATAGAAAAATGTTTAAAATTAATGAGGCAGAATAATGTTGAATTAGTTAATTGTTCACGATTTATTTATAGACAAAAAAAATTTTCTATGAGATTTTTGAATTTTTATGGAAATAAGTTTTTTTCATTATTATTTTCAGTAATCGTAAAAGATCAAGTTACCGATACTCTTTGTGGAACAAAGGCATTTTATAAAAAGGATTGGAAACTTTTTGAAAATTTTGCAAATAAAACAAAAAACATGGATAAATGGGGTGATTTTAACATAATTTTTGGATCATATTATTATGGTTTAAAAGTACAGGAAATGCCAATTAGATATTATGCTCGAACTTCAGGTTTATCTAAAATGACCAATCGTTTAAAAAGATTTTTTCAGATGTTCTCAGCTTGTTTTTTTGCATTTATTTTCTTTAATAATTAAATTTTTAATATTTCTTTTCTTAAAATTTTTAAAAATTTTTTATTTTCAATTTTTTTGGTTTTTATAAAAAAAATAAATTCAGGGTAATTTTTTTTTTTAAAAAAATTTTTTTTAGATATTAACATAATTTTTTTTCCTTTAACAAAATGAAACTTTTCTATTAAATTTATTAATTTTTTAAAAATTTTGTTTTTATCTTCATTTAAAATTATTATATTGATATAATTTTCTTGTTCACAAATTTTTATTAATTCAGATGTAAGATTTTTATTTTTTAAATTTATTAAGTATGTACTAAATAAATAGTCTTGATTTTTTTTTATATTTATCTGATTAAGATCAAGCGAAATATCGTAATCAAAGTCAATATTAGTTATAACGTTGATTTTCGTATATATTTTTACTGTTTTGTCTGATTGAATATTATATTTCATCTTTTATTACTTTAAACCATTTTTGAGCCATAAGAAGATAGCCATTATAATTTAAATGAACACCATCAGAGTAAAAAACTTCTTTGAGATCATTAAAGTTTACAGTTTTAATTTTATTTTTTTTCGATAGCTTTATTAATATTTCATTATAAATTTTGATAATTGCATTACCATTTTTTTGCGAGTAGCAAGGTAAACCTGAATAAATAGGAGGTAATAATCCTAATATTATATTTGTATTTTTACTTTTAGCTAATTCAATTAGTTGTTTTACATTTTTTTCAAAGATTTTCGGTGGTATAGGAACTTTAGTATCATTAGTTCCTCCAAGAAATAAAATGAAATCAAAATTATTTTTATCAAGTATCTTAAATGCTCTTTTAAGAATTTCTGAACTTGTTTCACCATTTACACTTTCATTAACACAAGTATTTTGAATTTTCTCTCTCTCTAATATTAAGTTGCTTAACTCCATAGGGTAATCTCTAAAATATTCGTTTCTAGCACCATTTGTTAGACTATCCCCAAGGCATAATATTTTTATCATAAAAATTTTATTACATCATTTTTGTTGTTTTTTTCTAAATATACAGATTTCATCCAATTAACAGTTTTTTGAAGGCCTTCTTTTAATTTTATTTTTGGTCTGTGATTTAGATCTTTGATAGCTTTTTTACATGAAACTTTTTTATGTAGAGTTGTAAATTTTTCTTCTTTCTCATATGTAACTAATTTTTCATCGCCATTTGTTAATTTAATTATTTCGTCTGACATTTCTTTTATTGTATGATAATCGTTACCTGCAATATTATAAACTTCTCCTGGCTTAAAATTTTTTGGAATATTAGTAAATGTTTCAACTAAATCTGTTATATACGTTGAGGTTCTAGTATGTCCAAGATAAACAGTATACGGTTCCTTCATTAAAGCTTTATAAATAAATCTACATGCTACACTTCTATAATAACTAAAATGTTCACCTGGACCATATGTATTAAATATTCTAATTCTAACAGTTTCAGTGTTAAACATTTCTTTTGAGTTCATTATTTGAATCTCAGAAACCCATTTGCTTAATGCATAATCATTTTTTTGTTTAATAAAATTTTTTTCCATTACATCTTCAGTCATTATTCCTTCATAATCTCCATAAACTTCAGATGAACTTGCAAAAATCATTCTAAATTTATATTTTTCTTGAAGTCTTATTAAATTTTTTGTTCCTATTACATTTGTTTTCCACATATTTTCGTAGAAATCTTCACCATTCCATCTCCCAAATTCTCCTCCTAAATGAAAAACATATTCAAATTTTTGTTTTTCAAATAGATTATTAAGTTGATTAAAGCTTGAAATATCGCATCTATAATAATTTTTTTCATTAAAATGTGGTAAGTCACAAAAATAAACATCATGCTCACTTTTTAAAAAATTAACAAGTACATAACCTATTGATCCTAATCCACCAGTTACCAATATTTTCATTTAATACCTATAGTTTAAAACTTTTTTTGACTTAATACTTAATTTTGTAAATTTATTATGCTTAACAAGAAAAACCACTAAATCAAATTTATAATTTTTTAATTTTTTTTCATTCAGAGTATTTAATGATTTATTTAATGGGTCATAAATATTTATGTTTTTTACATGTTTTTTTAATTTATTGATTATTTTTATTGCTGGAGACTCTCTTATATCATCTACATTTTCTTTATATGTTATTCCCAAACACAATATCTTATCTTTTTTTTTATTTTGAATATTTTCTAAAATTTTTTTGACAATTCTATTAGTAATCTTTCGATTAATATCCATAGAAGTATTAATTGATTTCAGGTGCTTTTTTTCGTTTAAAAATAACGGATCAATTGGAATACAGTGACCACCAATTCCTATGCCTGGTTTTAAAAAGTTTACTCTTGGATGAAGATTAGTAATTTTAAATAACTCTTTTGATTTAATATTATAATTTATACAAATTTCATTAATCTCATTTGCTAACGAAATATTTACAAGTCTATAAGTATTTTCTGCTAGTTTAGAAATCTCAGCTTGTAGGGAATTTGTTAGAAATATATTTTTAGAAATAAGAGAATATATTTTTTTTGCTAAGAGAGTTGAAGCAGTATTAATTCCCCCAATAATTCTATAATTATTTTGCATCTCAAAAATAGTATTGCCTGGAATTGCTCTTTCTGGGCAATAAGCTAAATAAATTTTTTTTTCAAAAAATTTATATTTTTTATAAATTTTGTTAGTTGTTCCTGGAGGTATTGTTGACTCAATTATTATAAGATCATTTTTTACTAATATTTTACTTAAATTTTTTAAAACATTATATAAATATCTTAAATCAGGTTTATTTTTTTTTAAAGGTGTGGGAACACAGATTATATATATATTTTTTTTTTTTATACTTGATATTTTATGGTCAAAATAAAACTTAGAAAAATTTTTTGTAAACAAATTTTTTAAATTTTTTTCTTTAAAAGGTAATATACTTTTCTTTAAATTTTTTATTTTTGTTTTATCTATATCAACACAAGTAATTTTTTTTTTATTTGCCAATAGACATGCCAAGGGAAGACCTATATATCCCATTCCTATTATTTGAATATTATTCATTAAACTAATTTTTTTTTAGTAAATTTAAATATTTTTTCTGAAGAATTTCCACTTCCAAAAGGATTTCTTTTAAATTTTTTTTCTTCATTATTTATGTTAATTAATTTTTTAAATTTTTTTAATATCTTATTTTTTGAAGAACCGCATATAAATGAATAGCCTAAATTAATCGTCTCTTTTCTCTCTGTTTTTTCTCTTAATAATATGAGATATTTTTTAAGTGTAGGTAATTCTTCTTGCATTCCTCCACTATCACTCATTATTAATTTTGCTTTATTCGAAAGAAAAATAAATTCTGGATAAAAAAGTGGTTTGATCAAATAAATATTTTTTATATTTTTTAACATTTTGTTCAAAGTACTTTTGACATAAGGATTTGGATGTACAGTAATTACAAAGTTTACATTAGTATATTTTTTAGCTAGTATTTTTATTGTATTACAGATTTTTATGAATCTATTTCCAAAATTTTCTCTTCTATGAATTGTAACTAAAACTATTTTTTTTTTATCTATTAAATATCCTTTTATTTTAATTTTATTTATAATTTTTAATTTATAATTACCATTATATTTTCCTACCTCTTGGTGAATAGCGTCAATTGCAGGATTTCCAGATATACATATATTTCTTGATTTAATATTTTCTGATAAAAGGTTTTTTTTATTATTTTTGGTAGGGCAAAAATGGAAGTTAGATATACTTGATATTATTCTTCGGTAACCTTCTTCAGGCCATGGCTCCAGAAAATCATAAGTTCTTAAACCACTTTCTACATAAAAAATTTTGATTTTTAGATTAAAGGATGTGATTGCAGCAATCATAGCAGTAAGAGTGTCTCCAAGAACAAATATAGCATCTATTTTATTTGATATTAGGAAACTTGATAAGTTTTTACTAATTTCACTCATCTTATTATTTAAATCCAATTTATGATTTTTAATTGCTTTTTTTTTTTGAATTTTAAATTTAAAATGTTTAATGACATCTTGTCCAATTTCTGTATGTTGCCCTGTAAAAAAGCTCGAAATTTTAAAATGTTTTTTTATTTTGAAATAATTATAAACTGGCCCCAATTTAATAATCTCAGGTCTTGTACCTACTATGAAACAAATTTTTTTTTTCATTTAAACACTATTTATTAAATTATGACAAAATATTTAAAGATCATTAAAATTATTTTATTTTTAGCATTAATAGCAGTCACTTCTATAGCATTTTCATATAAAAAAGAAATAATAAGTACTTTTAAAGTATTTAAGTTTTTTTTTGATAGAAATTTAGCAATAAAGTCTAATGATTATTTAATTGATACTACATTGCATGATTTAAAGTTAACAAAAATATCGATTAAAAATATTTTAAAAAATTATAATTATTCTAGAGTAAATTCTCCCGTAGGATTTATAGAAAGTTATAAGGATAGACTTTTTTTTATTTCAAATATTGGTGAATTTTTTGAAATTATAGATTTTAATAAAAAAATTATAAAAAAGATTAATACAAATTTTAATTCAATAGCTAATAGTGAAAATTTTATAAAAACGATGGGTGTGAGAGGAATCTATTTTGATCAAAATGATGATAAAATTTACGTTTCTTATATTTATAATAACAATGAAAATAATTGTACTGGAATTGCAATTATTTTTAGCAATTTAAATAATTTAAAAGATATATCTTTTTCTGAAGCATTTAGAACAAAGTGTATTAATTATGAAAACGAAGTGGATTTTAATGAAATGAGTTCTGGAGGAAAAATTATATCTTTAGACACTAAGAGTTTACTGTTAACAGTAGGTGATTTTTGGCAAAACAACATTTCTCAAAATATTAATAGAGAATATGGCAAGATACTTAAAATTGATAAAGAATCTTATACTTCTAGTATTTATTCTTACGGTCATAGGAATCCTCAGGGCATAACAAAAATAAACAAAAAAATTTTTGCTACCGAACATGGTCCTAGAGGAGGTGATGAAATTAACCAAATACTTAAAGGTGAAAATTATGGTTGGCCAATAGTTGCATATGGACCAACATATAAAAAAAATTATTCTAAATACTTTTTAAAAAACCACAAAAATTTTAAAGAACCCTTTTTAGCATTTGCTCCATCAATAGGTATCTCAGATATAGAATATTATGACAAAGAATTATTTGATAGATGGACTGGAGATTTATTGGTAGCTTCAATGAAAAATAATACTGGTATGACTCAGTTACTTAATCCGGGTCTTTCTTTATACAGGATTAAAATGAGTGAAGATAATGATAAGATTATATATCAAGAAAAAATTTTCATAGGTGATAGAATTAGAGATATTGAAATATTAGATAATGGTTTAATTTTTATTGTTACTGAAGAAAATCCTTCAATTTATAAGATTAATAAAATTAAATGAAAGTAAGTATAATAATACCATGTTATAATGAAGAAAAAACTATTCAATCTATCCTTAAAAAAATTTTAAATCAAAAAGAATTTAATAAACAAATTATTATTGTTGATGACTCTTCTACTGATAATTCTTTGAAGAAAATAAATGAAATAAAAAATAATTTTGACGAATTATTGGTATTAAAACATGATAAAAATCTAGGAAAAGGAGCAGCAATTAAATCATCAAAACAATTTATAAATGGTGATATTGTTATTATTCAAGATGCCGATTTAGAATATGATCCAAATGATATTAAAACACTTATTCAACCTATAATTAATAAAGAATATTTAGTTGTATATGGTTCTAGAGTTTTAAACAAAAATTATTTTGAAAATATTCAAAATTTTAGTCATTGGTTTAGAATATTGGGAAATATATTTTTAACAAAATTATCTAATTTAATAAATAATCAAAATTTAACTGATGCGCATACCTGTTATAAAGTTTTTTCAGCAAAATTATTTAATAAAATTTCATTAGAGGAAAATAATTTTAATTTCTGTCCTGAAATTACAACAAAAATTTCAAACCAAAAAATAAAAATCAAGGAACTTCCTATAAATTATAATGGTCGAGATTATAAAGATGGAAAGAAAATTAAATCTTTAGATGGCATCAAAGCAATTTTGACTTTGATAAAATATAAATTTTTTAAAAAATGATAACTTCATTAAAATATTCATTAGTAAGATTGATAGAAAAATTTCCATCTATTCACACAATTATTTATAATAATATAGATAAATTTTATTTTTTATTTCCACATGAAAAAGATTTTTACGGATTAAGAGATATTTTTAATAGAAATCATAAAGGAGATTTTTTAGATGTCGGAGGAAATATAGGACTTTCGACAATTGGTTTTAGAAGCTTAGGTTTTGTTAAAAATAGGATATTTATTTTTGAACCAAATATGAAATATTGTAATGATAAGCTCAAATTACTAAAAAAAAATTACAAAAAGATAAAAATCTTTCCTTTCGGATTATCTTCAAAAAATAAAAAGTTAAAATTATTTACACCAATATTTAATGGTAAAGTTTTTCACTTCCTATCTAGTTCGGATAAAAAATATGTTATCAAAAAGCTTCAATATCATTATCAATCTAAATCAAAACTTTTTAAACTTTATAAAAATAAAATTTTTTTAAAAAAATATGATGATTTAAAATTAAAGATTAAACCAACATTTATTAAAATTGATGTGGAGGGACATGATCATGAAGTTATCTTGGGCATGAAGAAATCAATAAAAAAATTTAATCCAGTAATTTTAATTGAATACAATCCTGAAAATTTTAAAAATATATATATACAATTAAAAAAATCCTATAAATGCTACATCTTTAGTATTTTTCAAAATAAGCTCATTAATTTGAGTAAAAAAGAAATGAAACAGCTTTTAAAAGGATCAAATAAAAGTAATTTTTTTTTAAGTAATAGAAATATATATTTCATGCCAAATAAATGGAAATTTTATTAATTCTTTTTTTAATTATATTCTTTTTTTTAGCAACTATTGGCTATGGACAAATATTTTTAAAAATAATTGGTAATTCAAATTATAATTTATCACTTGGCGAAATTGGTTTTTTAGGATTTTTTTTTATTAGCTTTGTCTCTCTTTTACTTCATTTTTTTATTCCTTTAAGTGCTAATTTTAATACTTTACTTTATTTGCTGGGTCTTTTTTTCCTAATAATTGAAACACAAAATAAAAATTTTAAAATCTTAGAAATTTTTAAACACTATAAATTTTTGTTTATTATTATTTTTATTTCATTAATTATGTTTATTGATTATAAACCTAATGAAGATTTTGGTTATTACCATCTTCCATATATTACTAACTTAAATTATGAAAAAATAATTTTTGGTTTATCAAATCTACAGTTAAATCAGGGTTGGAACTCAATTTGGTTAAATATAAAAAGTACTTATCATATTAAATTTCTAAAATCTGATGGCATTTTTTTTTCAAATGTAATTTTTTATTTATTTTCATCATTAATTTTGTATGAAATTAATTTTAAAAATAGAAAAAAAAATAGGTCTATTTTTGTTTTTACTTTTTCATTATTTTTTTTAATCTTTTTAAATCTTAAATTTTCAAGATTAAATACTTATGGCTTAGATGTTCCTTCAAATTATATGGTTATCTATATAAGCATACTTTTTTTTCTTTATTTTTATTTTGATAATAAATTTGAAAATAAATTTAATATTTTTGAGTATTTAGTTCTTTTTTGTCTATTTTCTATATCATTTAGAATAATAAATATTTTGACCTTAATATTACCATTAATAATTTTAATTAAAGATAAAATTTCTTTAAAAAATATTTTTAAATCCAGAATTATTTTAATTGGAATATTTTTTTTTATTCTATTTTTACTTCAACAACTAATCTATACAGGGTGTTTATTAATTCCAAATAAATTATTATGTATTAATAGTTTTTCATGGTTTGATCCAAATATTATTGAATATTTTAATATTGACACATCTAAAGTAAATAAATCGTTTCAGTCATATGATGGTAAATTATCAAGAGAAGAATATTTATCTAATTTTAATTGGGTAAATACATGGTTTGTTAGGCATAAAATAGAAATTTTTGAGCATGTTGGAACTTTTTTAATTCCAATTATTTTATATATTTTAATGCTAAAAATCAAAAATATAGGTGAAGAAAAATTGTCATTTAATTTTTCTAGTAATTATATTTTAATTTTTTTTTCAATAGCTTTAATAATTTGGTTCTTAAAAGCACCAGTTATAAGATTTGGTACTATTTATATTCAAGCCTCAATTTTAATTTTAATATTAATTTTATTTAAAAATAAAATTTTATATTTACCAAATAAAAATCTTATAATTTTATTAATATCATTTTCACTAGTTGGAAATTTAATTAAAAATACAAATCGCTTATTTTTAGATCAAGAAAATAATCAAATAATTCCTAAAATTCCTAAAATTAATTATCATTCAAACAATATTAGTGATATTCAATTAAATTATCCTATTAGTAATCCAGAAATTGCTAAATCAGAATTATGTTGGAATGTACCAACTTTATGTAGAATGGGTGGATTTAATGATTTAGAAATTTTAAGATTAAATAATTATTTATTGATAAAAAAGAAATAAATCAATTTTATATTTAGATTTTTATTTTAAATTATAGTATTAAATTTATATCCTTTAGATATTATGTACTCAGATCAATGTATAATTTTAGCAGGAGGTTATGGATCTCGCCTTGGAAATATAACAAAAAAAATTCCAAAACCATTATTAAAGATTAATAATAAACCTTTCATATTATATTTAATTAAAAATTTATACAGACAGGGAATTAGAAATTTTATTATATTAAGTTATTATAAGAATTCATATTTCGAAAAAAAATCATTTCAAAAATTTCGTAAAGCGAAAATAAGATTAGTAAAGGAGAAAAAAAAATTAGGGACTTTAGGTTCAATTATTAACGCAAAAAAATATCTAAAAAATTCTTTCTTTGTAGTTAATGGCGATAGTTATTTTGATTTTAATATTAGAGATTTAGAATTTAGTTTAAGAAAAACTAACAAAGTTATTGGTATAGCTCTTACTAGAATTAAAAGTCCTTTAGCTAAAATTTCTTATGAACTTAAAAATAGTAAATTTCACAAAGCATTAATAAGTAAAAAAAAAATTAAATATATTTGTGGTGGATTATATTATTTAAAAAAAAAAATTATTAAAGGTTTCAAAAAAATAAATTTAGATATAGATAAAGATTTAATTTTGAAAGAAAAAAACAAAAAATTAATATTTGCAAAATATTATTCAAACCACTTTTTAGATATTGGTACTCCAAAAGATTTAAATAGATCAAAAGCTTTTTTAAAAAAAAATGTTTATAAACCATGTGCTTTTTTAGACAGAGATGGTGTTATAAATGAAGATTGTAGATATGTTCACACTAAAAAAAAAACTAAATGGAAGAAAAATATTTTTAAAACAATTAAACTATTAAACGATAATAATTATCGTGTTATAATTATTACTAATCAAGCTGGAAAAGTAAAAAGATACTTTTCATTAAAAAAATATAATCAATATAATATTTGGTTTCATGATAAATTTTTAAATAAAGGATCATTTATCGACGAGATATATTTCTCGCCATTTCATTCTGAAGAAAAAATTAAAATATTTAAAAAAAAAACAAATTTAAGAAAGTTAAGAAATGGCATGATCTTAAATGCTTTAAAAGACTGGGAGATAAATAAAAACAAATCTTTTTTAATTGGTGACAAAAAGACAGATATCATTGCAGGAAGAA
>MDTB01227457.1_pt1 | contig 14732 bp, 14 predicted proteins | sample 811161 | NCBI WGS metagenome assembly MDTB01 (sample SAMN05326650, study PRJNA326480) | marine metagenome | isolation source: seawater | place: Mediterranean Sea | collected 2009
AAAAGAAAACGTACGTACATTAGTTTTTTGTTGATTGGGATCTTGATTCCTTTCATTGTTGGAGCAATAAGCAATGGCGGAACAACATTAGAAAAAAGTATTTATGGCCAATTATCAGACTCCTTTTTTTTCATAGGTTCTCTATTGAATGGATATTTAGCAACCTATATTATTATAGCAGTGTTAATTAATCATATGCCTTTTTTATCTACCATCATCGCATCAGATATTTTTTCTGGTGAATATTCTAGATCCACTTTTAGAATGTATTTAACTAGACCAATATCAAGAACTCAGGTGTTAGTTAGTAAGGTTATTGTTGTGTTGGCTTACACGAGCGCACTCATGGGATTTTTTTTCTTATATGCATTGTTAATTAGTATATCATGGCTTGGGACTGGCGAGCTAGCAGTTTTTCACAAGGGTATTTTATTTTTATCAAACGATGAGGTAATGCAAAGATTTGCCCTAGCATTTTTAATTTCAAATTATGTCATGCTTACCATTTCATTGCTATGTCTATTGATTTCAGCTATTTCAAAAAATAGCGTAACCCCAATCATAATCACCATTAGCATAGTTTTCATAGGAACTGCTATAACGTATATACCAATCGAACTATTTAAAGTAATCAATCCCTATCTTTTCACTGGATATATTAATTCATTTCTTAAGGCATTTCATGACCCGATACCATGGTCACACCTAGGTTCATTACTCATTACCTGTACTGTTTGGTCAACACTTTTTGTTTCACTATCACTATTTTTCTTCAATAAAAAGGATATCACTGACTAATGAGACGGCATATTATAAGTCTATTAACATTCATCGCTCTTTTCAATCTCATCCATTCTTCTGACATTTTACTAGATGAAATAATTTTGAAAACTAATGAAGAATTTGAAAAAATTTCTGATTTCCAAGCCAAAATGATTGTAAGCCTTCATGTCCCTGGTTTAAGAATGCCAAAAAAAGAATATCGCGCATATTATAAAAGACCAAATAAATTTAAAGCCACCACGGAGGGCTTTGGTGTTTTACCAAATACAGGACTTTTTACCAGTCCTAAAGATAATTTTGATAATTTAAAAGATATGATTATCAATCATCAAAATACCGGTGTTGAAAACAATCAGGTAATGATTAGTGGTACACTTATTCCAGATAGTTTAAAAGCTAAATTCCCAAATGAATATGCTAAGTTATCATTTAATCCAATTGTAGATGTTGTTGTAGATACAACCAAGTGGATTATCGAATCTGTCACAAGTAGAATAGATACTTTAAAATTATTCCAGATTAATAATTATTACGAATTATATGAAAATAAATACTACCTACCTTCCATATCAGAAGTCGAATATTTTATTAAAGACATGAAGCTCGCAAATTGGTTGAAAGATGATATACCAAGCATGATTGGAGCAAATCAGCAACTCGAGATAAATCAAGATATTGTTAAGGGAATGATAACTGTCAAATATTCTGACTATATCATTAACAAAAACCTACCTGATTACATATTTAAAGAAAAACGAATTGATTAAAGTAGGGTTTTAGATAAATATACCATAATTGCATTCTGGGCATGCATTCTATTTTCAGCCTGATCGAACACAATAGAATTTCTTGACTCCATTACCTCATCCGTAACTTCTCTACCTCTTTCAGCAGGGAGACAGTGCATAAACAAGGTGTCTTTTCCAGTATTATTAATTAGCCTATCATTAACCTGATAGGGCGCGAAAATTTTTTCTCTTTTTTCGGCCTCTTCTTTTTGCCCCATAGATGCCCATACATCTGTGTAAATGACATCAGCATCCTTTACTGCTGAATTAGGGTCATGAGAGAATTCATAAGATGATAAACCTGATTTCTTAACCATTTTTATAGTTTCTGTATCTGGCTCATAACCCTCTGGGCCGCAGCAAACGAAATGTATTGGAATTTTTGTAGCTAGTTGAAGCCATGAATGAACGATATTGTTTCCATCTCCCATATAACAAATCTTTAAGTCATTAAGGTTTCCCTTATGTTCCCAAACAGTCATTATATCAGTCATAATCTGGCACGGATGATTATAGTCTGTTAATCCATTTATTACAGGAATATCTGAATATTCAGCAAGTTCAATAATATGCTGATGATCAAATAATCTAGCCATGATAACATCATTGTATCGACTAAATAATCTTGATATATCTTTGATTGCTTCTCGCTTTCCTATTCCAATATCATTTGGACCCAAGAATAATGCATTCCCTCCCATCCATTCAAAACCAGTTTCAAAAGAAACTCTTGTACGAGCAGATGGTTTCGCAAATATCATTGCAAGGGACCTGTCTTGAAAAGGTTTATAGTTTTCTTTTTTGTGAAATTTTAATTTCAGCTCTTTAGCGAGATAAAGGATTTCCCAAATTTCATCAGCATTATAATCTGAAATATGTAAAAAGTGTTTGTTCATATTTTACAATATATATCTACTTAAATCTTGATCTTCTAAAATACCATTTAATGACTCTTTTACTATCTTTGATGTAATCTTAATTTTCCTTTGTCCTTTTTTTGGATGTTCAAACAATGGTTTCTCTAAAAGTGTTGTCATAATAGTATGCAACCGTCGCGCTCCTATGTTCTCCATCTTTGCGTTTACATCTGAAGCAATTTTAGCTATTGTATTAATCGCAGCCTTATTGAATTCTAATTCTACATTCTCAGCGCTTAACAAAGCAGTGTATTGTTTAATTAATGCAGATCGCGGGTGTGTGAGGATTTTAATAAAATCATCTGTATCAAGTTTATCCATTTCAACTCTAATTGGAAACCTACCTTGTAATTCTGGTATCATATCAGCAGGAGAACTTACATGAAACGCTCCAGCTGATATAAAAAGGATATGATCTGTTTTAACCACACCATGCTTCGTATTAACGTTACTTCCTTCAACTATTGGTAATAAATCCCGCTGCACACCTTCTCTACTAACATCTGGACCAGACCCGCCGTTATTACCAACCACCTTATCTATTTCATCTAAAAAAACTATTCCATTATTTTCTGCTCTGTCTTTAGCAATACGAATGACCTCATCATGATCAATTAACTTCGATGCCTCATGCTCAGTTAATACTTCTCGGGCTTCCATAACCGTCATCTTTTTTGCCCTCTTAGTTTTAGGTAATGAACTAGAAAGCATATCTTTAATATTCATTCCAATATCTTCCATCCCCATAGGGCCAAATACTTGCATACCAATATTTGGTTCATCCTTTATTTCAATTTCTATAATTTTTTCTTCAAATTCTCCATCACTTAGTTTTTTACGAATCCTTTCACGTGTTCTTTTATGACGATCTTTTAAATCTTGAGATTCATTAGAATCATTTTTATCACCATTTGGATATAAAATATCTACTATACGCTCACCTGCGAGAACTTTAGCAAGATCTAAAACCTCTTCATATTTTTCACGCTCAACCATTGCAACAGCATTATCAATCAAATCCCTAATAATCGACTCAACATCTCTACCCACATATCCAACCTCGGTAAACTTACTGGCTTCAACTTTTATAAATGGTGCATTTGCAATAGTGGCAAGCCTCCTAGCTATTTCTGTTTTTCCTACCCCCGTTGAACCTATCATAATAATATTATTTGGCATTATTTCATCTCGAAGTTTTCCTTCGACTTGTTGTCTTCGCCAACGGTTTCTTAAAGCAATAGCAACTGCTTTCTTTGCATTTTTTTGACTAATAATATAACGATCTAATTCTTTAACAATTTGAGTTGGTGTCAATTGCTTCATCATATTTCCAATGTAGTAATTGAATCATTTGTATAAATACAAAGTTCAGAAGCTATTTTTAAAGATTTAATCGCAATTTGCTTTGCAGATAACTTAGTAGAAGTTATAAGTGCTTTTGCTGCGGCTTGAGCAAAACCACTACCAGAACCTATAGATACAATTTCACTATCAGGTTCAATAACATTCCCATCACCGGCGATAATAAAACTGTGAGTCTTATTCATTACAACAAGCATTGCATCTAAATGGCGCAGCATTTTATCCATACGCCAATCTTTAGCTAGTTCAACAGTAGCTCTTTTAATATCACCCTCATATTGTTCTAACTTATTCTCGAATTTTTCAAATAAAGTAAGTGCATCTGCTGCTGCACCTGCAAACCCTCCCAGAACCTTACTATGAGCAATATTAAACTCACGAACTTTTACTGCTTTATGCTTGAAAGCCATTTCACCAAAAGTAACCTGCCCATCTCCTGCCATAGCAACTTTACCTTTATTACGCACTCCAATTATAGTTGTCGAACGGATCTGAATATTCATGTATTTACTGAGTTAATTCTTTAAATAGTTTTGAATCACCAGGAATTACTATAGTTGTTTTTTTATCTATTACTTTTTCATAGGTTTCAAGAGTTCGAACAAACTCATAAAAATCAGGAGATTTTGAAAATGACGTTGCATAAATATCTAATGCCTTTGCCTCTCCTATACCTCGAATTTCCTGACTTTTTTTATATGCATCTGCTAAAATAACGGTTTTATCACGATCTGTTGCAGCTCTTATTTTTTGAGCCTCTTCCTCACCTTCAGATCTAAATTTATTAGCCTGACGCTTACGCTCAGCCTCCATTCTAGCATAAATAGATGATTCATTTTCTTGAGGTAAATCTACTCTTTTTATTCTGACATCTATAACTTCTATTCCATATTTACGCGTCTCTTCATTGCTTGCAATAGTAACCTTATCCATAATCAATTCTCTATTTTCTGTAATTATATCAACCATATCATGTGTCCCTAATTCCTGTCTCAGTTCTGAGTAAACAATATCATCTAGCCTTGTTTTCGCGGTAGGAACAGCTCTTACAGTTTGTAAAAAAAGTAGTGGATCTACTACTCTCCATCTTACATAATTATCAATTATAAGTGATTTTTTGTCTTTACTTAATATTTCCTCTGGTGGAACATCATATTCTAAAAGCCTTTTTTCAAAAGAATTAGATGTTTGAAAAGGAGCTGGGAGTTTCCAATTTAATCCCGGGTCTTTAATAGTCCGTACTGGTTTTCCAAACTGAAGAATAACCATTTGCTCTGTCTCATCTACTATTATTATCGTAGAAAGAGCAAATAGTGCCAATAGTGTACCAATAATTATTACAATATTTTTCATTATTTTTTCCCTCCTATATTCTTCGTTGGGTTTAGATTCAATAGATTTAGCATATTCCCACTATTCTTATCTGGAACTATAATCTTATCAATATCTGGAAGTACTTTTTCCATAGTCTCAAGATACAACCTTTTTTCTGTTATAGATTTTGCTTTATTGTACTCTTTCAAAATTGTTGTGAATTTAACCGCATCACCCTCTGCACGCTTAATTCTTGATTCTTTAAATCCTTCTGCATCTCTAATCATAGCTTCTGCCTCACCTCTTGCTTTGGGTATGATATCATTTCTATATCCTTCTGCTTGATTTATCATTCTATTTTTATCTTCTTTTGCAGATGCTACATCCTTAAATGCACCGAGCACTTCTTTTGGAGGAGAAACATCTTGTAATTGGACAGCAACAACATGAATACCAGATTGATATTTATCAAGTATTGTTTGTAATTGTGATTTTGTCCCTTCTTGTATAGTAAACTTGCCAGTAGTAAGTGTTTCATCAATTTTATTTCGGCCTACAACTGTCCTAAGGCTAGCTTCTGCCGCTTCCCGAACTGTGAGTTCTGGCTCAACAATTTTAAATAGGTAATCAATTGGATCTTTAATCTTATATTGTACAATCATTTCTGCATCTACAATATTCTCATCACCTGTTAGCATAAGACTTTCTTTCTCTACACTTCGATATTGACCATTTTTTAGACTCCTAAAGCCAATTTCAATCCGTTTAACCTCAGTTACTTTTGGCTTTATTACTGTTTCAATTGGTGCTGGGAACTTAAAATTTATGCCTGAGCCCTCTACTCTAGTCTGTTTACCAAAAGTTCGAATAACACCAACCTCGTCAGGTCCAACACTATAAACTGTAACATATAAAAACCAAATAGCGAGCAGTATAAAAACGACTGGTAATATTTTAAAATTAAACTCAGGAATCTCTACTTCCTGATCTCCTACAATAATTCGACGTGTTGCCATAATAACTCCTTTATATTTCTTTTCTTAATCTTGCAACCGGATATCCCATCTGGTCACGATATTTAGCAATAGTTCTTCTTGCCAATATATATCCTTTGTTTGTTAGTTCCTCTACTAACGCATCATCATTAAAAGGATTTTCTTTATTTTCAGATTTTATAATCTTATCTAAAGCTTTCTTAATAACAAAAGTTCCCACAAGTTCACCATCTTTTAACCTAATTGAATCTGTAAAATAATATTTTAATTCAAATATTCCATAAGGAGTATCCACATATTTACCTCTAGTTGAACGACTTATTGTAGAGATATCCATATTTATTTTGTCAGCTATATCTTGTAGTTTTAGTGGGTTTAGAAAATCTAAATCTCCTGCAAACCATTCTTTTTGAGATTCAATAATGATTCGCATAACATTTACCATCGTAAGTCTACGTTGATAAATTGCTTCAATAAACCAATTAGCTAAATCCCTTTTTTCTTTAATATATTTTTTATCATTTTTATTTATTCCATCATTATTTAGCTGCTTTTCATAATCTTGATTTATTCTTAATTCTGGAATTCCACCATCATTTGTTGTGATTAGCCAATCATTACCATCCTCTCGAACAATCACATCAGGAATAACAATTTGGAACTTATCTTTATATCCTTCTCCAGGTCGAGGATTTAAATTAGATATGCAATCTATCGCATCATGTAAATCTTCTTTAGAACAATTTAATTTATCTAGTATTTTATCATATCGCTTATACATAAAATCATCAAAATAATCATGAATAATTCGATACGATAAAGAATCAGGATGATTTTCTAATTGAATTATCAAACATTCTTTTAAATTTCTTGATGCTATTCCCATTGGATGCAATCTTTGTATTTTAAATAAAATATGTTCTATATCATTTTCTAATAATTCAAATCTGTCAGCAATTAAAACAATATCTGTATCTAAATAACCCTTTTCATTCGTATTCCAAATAATTTCTTCTGCGATTTCATTTTCAAGCGCGCTAAGATTTAAATCTTTTAATTGATCAATTAATTCTTCAAGTAATGTATTTCGATTTGGTAGTGGCATTTCTTTTTTTTGTTCAGAAAAATAATATGTTGATTCATCACTATACATGTCTTCCATTGATACATCGATATCATCGATGGAAGAATCATCTTTTTGTTCAGGTGCATCAGTTTCTTCAGAATCTACTTGCTCAAGTAGCGGGTTGTTCCCTAATTCCTCAATTATGGCTTGTTCTAAGTTCAAAGTATTTAATTGCAATAATCTTGCTTGCAATATTTGCTTTGGAGCAAGTTTTTGACTTTGAGACTGAATTTGTTTTAAAGAAGTAGCCATTTCACTAATCTAACTTGAAATTTTCACCCAAATATAATCTTCTTGCTTCTTCATCATTTGCTAAATCAACAGAGGTCCCTGATTTTAATATCTGTCCATTAAATAATAAATAAGAACGATCAGTAATTGAAAGAGTTTCCCTAACATTATGATCTGTAATTAAAACTCCAATATCTTTATCCTTTAAAGAATGAATTATAGTTTGTATCTCCTCGACAGCAATTGGGTCCACACCTGCAAATGGTTCATCTAATAAAACAAAATCAGGATCCATACATAGGCATCTAGCAATTTCGACTCTCCTTCGTTCTCCTCCTGATAAAGTATTACCTTTACTAGATGATAAATGCTTTACGGATAAATCTTCCAATAGAGAATTCATTTTTTCAATTTGTTCTTTTTTACCAAGATCTTTTCTCATTTCTAGAACTAGTTTTAAATTATCTTCTACAGATAATTTTCCAAAAATTGAGGGTTCTTGAGCTAAATAACCTATCCCCTTCCTTGCCCTTTTGTACATAGCATCATTAGTAATATCAGATTGATCTAAAAAAACATTTCCAATTGTAGGTTTTATCATACCTGTTATCATATAAAAAGACGTAGTTTTACCAGCACCATTTGGACCTAAGAGACCTACAATTTCTCCTCTACCAACAGATACATTCACCTTTTTAACAACCATTCGCTTACCATATTGCTTATGTAAATCTTTTGCAGTTAAAGTATTATTGCGTTCTCTCATTAAAAATCGCGATTGGTCACACCAGATGGATTAATAATTTTCCAGTTTTGTAAATCTGCATCTGATTCAAATCCAACACCATATAGAGTGTCTTTTTCAAGGGTTGTTATCATAACTTTTTCTTTAGTATAAAGTTTTTCATCTTTTGAATTCCATAATAATTCTTGTGAATAAAGTTTTATTCCACTATCTGATATTGCGACGACATTATCTTTGGCAATCATATCATTAGAAGTCTGGTTTACCTCTGCTTTATCTGAGGTTAATACTGATGTGTGGACTTCATAATTATCAAAAAAGTCGACTATTACACCATCATCCAATAAAATAAATGCTTCTTCATTATATTTTTCTAGATGCCCTGATTGGACCTTCGCACGCATTATCCCATTATCAGATAGAATGATTTTAACACCCCAACTTTCTTGATCTGGCAACCCATTACGTGATTGAACACTCTCAATAGATTCAGAACATGATAAGAATACTAATAAAACAGAAACCAATATTAGCAAAGAATTAATCCTTTAAAATTTGTTTTTGCATATTATCGATTACTTCTTTCATCCTTCCTTGGCCATCAATTATCCAAGATATAGCCTCCCTGAATGCTCCTTCTCCTCCAGAAGTTTTGGTTATATAAGTTGCTATTTTTTTCACCTCTTTTGTTGCATTTGCAACCGCTATTGGCATAGAGACTTGAGTCATTACGGGTAAATCAATTAAGTCATCTCCTATATAGGCAATATTAGAATTATCTAAATCATATTTTACTTTTAATTCTTTGAAAGCAGGAATCTTATTTAAAGATCCATTATATACATCTTTGATATTTAATTCTTTAGCTCTGTAATCTGTAGCTAAAGAAAATCTTCCAGAAATAAGAGCAATTTTTAAATTGGCAGCTCTAGCCATTGCCACACCAACCCCATCCAATACAGAAAATTTTTTTAACTCAATTTTATCGCTTCCTTTATAAATACTCCCATCTGTCCATACTCCGTCTACATCGGAAATAAGTAATTTAATTTTATGAAAATCATAATTCATATTAGACTACTATAAATGCTTAGTAATTGATTAAGTAATCTTTCCATTTTCTCTAATGGCCATTGTGTTGATGCATCGGATTTCGCATTATTAATATCATCATGTATTTCCATAAATAACCCATTACATCCTGAAGCTACGGCAGCCTTTGCCAAGGTGGGAACCATTTCCCTCATTCCTCCAGTAGTATTGCCATCCCCACCTGGTAATTGTGTACTATGAGTCGCATCAAAAATCACCGGATGATTAAATTTTTTTAAGATTGGAATTGAGCGCATGTCCGCAATAAGATTATTATATCCAAATTGCGTACCTCTATCAGTTAATAAAATTCCTTTACATCCACTTTGTTCTAGTTTATTTATAACATTGCCCATATCCCAGGGTGCCAAAAATTGACCTTTTTTAACATTTACTGGTTTTCCAGTTTTGGAAGCAGAAATTAACAAGTCTGTTTGCCTACATAAAAATGCAGGAATTTGCAAAACATCTACAACCTCTGCAACTACACTAGCTTGCGTTGGTATATGTATATCAGTTAAAACTGGTAACTCAGTCTCTATTTTTACTTTTTCTAAAATACTTAATCCTTCATCTATACCTATACCTCTAAAAGAAGATAATGAAGAACGATTGGCTTTATCAAATGAACTTTTATAAACTACTTTCACGCCAACTTTTTCAGTGATTTTTTTAATTTGTTCTGCCATAATTATTGCATGGTCAGAGCTTTCAATAACACATGGACCAGCAATAAAACATAATTCTTTTCCTCCAAAAACCATATCGTCTATTATTACTTTATTCATGATAATTGCCTTAACGAAGCTTTAATAAATTCTCTGAACAGTGGATGTGCTTTATTTACTCTACTTTTTAATTCGGGATGAAACTGTCCTGCAACATACCAAGGATGATTTTTTATTTCTACTGCCTCTACAACACCTAATTCCTTGTTAATTCCTGAAAAAATTAACCCATTACTTTCTAATTTATTTCTGTAACGATTGTTTACCTCGTATCTATGACGATGTCTTTCTGATATTTTTTTCTTACGGTATGCAGCATAAATTCTTGTTCCTACTTTTATATCACATCCATATGCCCCAAGGCGCATAGTCCCACCTTTTATTTTTATTGCACGTTGTGATTCCATAAGATCAATAACTGGATATTTAGTATTTTTATCAAATTCTACTGAATTTGCTTTATCAAGGCCACAAACATTCCTAGCGAATTCAATAACAGCACACTGTAAACCAAGACAAATACCTAAAAACGGGGTTTTATTTTTCCGAGCATATTCTGCGGCCTTAATTTTCCCCTCAACACCTCTTTTCCCAAAACCCGGCAAAATTAATATACCATTAACTTTAGAAAACATATTTTTGGCTAATAAAAAATTTTTAATTTTCTCTGTTTGAACCCATTCAATATTAACTCTTGCATTATTTTCAACACCTGCATGAACAAAAGCTTCTAAAACACTTTTATATGAATCAATTAATTCTGTGTATTTTCCACACATCGCAATAGTTACTTCTTTTTTTGGATTTTTATAGCTGTAAATAAATTTATTTAATGCTTCTAAGCTTGGAGCCTTATCTATGGCCAATCTCTCTTTTATTAATTGACCTGCATTTTGTTTATGCATTGCTAAAGGAACTTCATATATACTTGAGACATCAATCCCTTCTATAACATGATCTGACCTCACATTGCAAAAAAGAGCAATTTTATCTCTGACAGATTGATCTATTGAATATTCTGACCTGCATAGAATCATATCAGGAGAAAGGCCAATTTCTCTTAACTTCATAACTGAATGTTGAGTAGGCTTTGACTTTAATTCACCACTTGCTTTTACATAGGGAAGAAGTGTCACATGCACTAACATATGATTATGATATCCAACTTCAAGAGATAATTGACGTATTGCCTCCATAAAGGGAAGACTCTCAATATCACCTACAGTTCCTCCAACTTCACAAATAATAACATCATATTTCTTGGGTTTATTTAATAATCTAATCCGACGTTTTATTTCATCTGTTATATGAGGAATAACCTGGACAGTATCACCAAGATACTCCCCTCTTCTTTCTCTTTCTAAAACCTCACCATAGACTTGACCTGCAGTTGCATTATTATCCTTAGTCATATTCACATCAATAAATCTTTCATAATGCCCCAAATCAAGATCTGTTTCAGATCCATCATCCAATACAAATACCTCACCATGCTGATATGGGTTCATGGTGCCAGGATCTACATTAAGATACGGATCAAGTTTCATAATATTAACTTGAATATTTGCCTGCTTTAATAAATAACCTATCGAAGAAGCGGCAATCCCCTTTCCTAACCCTGACATAACCCCCCCTAAAACAAAAATATATTTAGGATCGTTATTTTTCTTCATCGTTCACCAAATTACGTGAATCATTCATTATCTCAGCAACCTTATCCAAGTCATCTTGAGTATCAACCGAATAAGTATTATAATTAGTAATAATAGTATGTATTGGGATATTATTATCAATAGCTCGTAATTGTTCTAAGTTATGTTTTTTCTCTCTATCTGAAGACTCTAGTTCCGTAAATGTAAATAAAGTCTCTCTACTAAACCCGTAAATACCTATGTGACGATATACACCACCAATCTCCAAATCAAAAATATTACGCTTAAAATCAATAGCATTCTTTTCTATATCAATAAATGCTTTAACAATATTAGGGTTTAACAAATCATTAACCGTTAGCTTATTACTAACTATTGTAGAAAGACCAATTCCTTTATCATCAAAAACGTCTACTAGAGAATCTATAATAGCTGGATCAATCATAGGTTCATCAGCTTGTATGTTAATAATTATTTTTGCTTCTGTTATTTGTCTAACTACCTCTGCAACTCTATCAGTTCCTGATAAGTGTTGTGAAGATGTCATAAATATTTCATAATCATATTCCTTTAATTTCTCTCTTGTTTCTTCTGAATCAATTGCTACAATTACCCGATCCAGCCTTTTCGCTTGCAATGCCCTTTCAATTGTATGTACAACCAAGGGTTTTCCATTCAAATCAGCTAATATTTTTTTTGGTAATCTTTTAGAATCTAACCTGGCTGGAATAATTCCAATATTCATTATATAAAAACTCCATTTTTACAAATTCCACAATATACTTTTTGACTAACAATAAAAAAATTTAACAACATGACCGACTTTAGAAAACAAAAACGCATATATGGCATAATTTTTGCTAATCAAATTTAAATCTTTTCAAAAAATAATAACAGAATGAACTAAAATACTATTGCTTAAATATTTACTCAAACCTTAAGGATTCAATTGGATCCAATTGTGCTGCTCTCCAAGCTGGATAAATACCAAATCCAATACCAATAACAGAGCAAACCACTAACCCAATTAGAGCCCAATCAAAAGGTATAACGGCTGGGATCTTGAACAATAAAGAGACAATATTGCCGCCTGATACACCCATAATAATGCCCACAATTCCTCCAAATTGACTCAAGAAAATAGCTTCCATAAGAAATTGTGTTAAAATATCATTTTTTGTTGCGCCTATTGCCTTGCGAATTCCAATCTCTTTTATCCTTTCAGTAACCGAAACCAACATAATGTTCATAATTCCAATTCCAGCAACAACCAAAGCAATTACGCTTACAAATAAGGCAAATAATTTTATCCCACTGGTGAAGCCTGAAAATTGCTCTATCATTTCCGTGTTTGTAATAATTTCAAAATCATTATCGTCTTCAGGCCGAACTTTACGAATAGACCTCATTAAACCGATTACCTCGTCTTTGGTTTTTTCATAAGTTAATTCCGATTGGGACTCAACATCGATACTCAATGTTGTCCATCTCTCTGAAAATCGCTTTAAATAAGTAGTGATTGGAATCGCAATAAAATTATCCTTGCTCTCTCCAAATAATTCTCCCTGCCTCTCAGTTAATCCAATGACCATATAATCAAGTCCTTCGATTTGTATTCTTTTACCAAGTGGATCTTCAAAGGGAAACAACCGATCAACTACTTCCATACCAAGAATACATACATTTCTAATGTGATGAATATCCTCATTGATAAAGTTTCTACCATCTGCAATATATGTATTAGAACATCTTACAGTTCCCTCATCTCCACCTATAAGCCCAACACTATTTTTTACAGTTCTATCTCTATATTTAACATCTCTGACTGATGACTGTTCAGAAACACTCACCAAAATTGGTAATTGAGCCCTATTTTTCAATTTTTCATATTGTGTATAATCGATATTTTTTCTATTTCTATGTTTTCTTCTATCATTGCCAAAAGAAATTCCTGGATATTTTTGAATGACAAAGGTGTTTGTCGCGAAAACATTCAATCCTGATTCAACCGATGATTCCAATGTTCTGATTGCAGTCATCACACCAATCACAGAAAAAACTCCTATGCTAATACCCAGCAGTGTCAATGATGATCGAAGTTTATTTTTCCGTATGGAATCAATTGCCATCCAAAAACTTTCTTTTAGTATATTCTTTATATTTCTGGATTTCATTTTCTATTCATACCTTAGTGATTCAATGGGATCAAGTTTTGCCGCACGATAGGATGGAATGAGCCCAGAAATAATACCTACCATCATACTCATCAACATCGCAGCAATTGATAATCCAAGAGGCAAGGTAGATGGGAAAAACATATTTATGAAAAAACTAATTACATAAGCCAGAAAAATTCCTATTGATCCCGCAAAAAAACATATTGTGACGGCCTCCATTAAAAATTGACCCATTATCATTCCACTAGTAGCACCAATGGCCTTTCTGACCCCAATCTCTCTGGTTCGTTCTTTTACAGAAACAAACATAATATTCATTATCCCTATTCCTCCAACAATGAGCGATAGGAGAGTAATGAATACTCCGGTACCTCCAATCGCAATCTTTAGAGAGTTATATTGTGCTTCAAATGCCTTTGTCTGATTGATTGCAAAATCATTTTTTTCGTTTGGCCTAAGTCCTCTTATGTGACGCATTACAGAAGTAATCTCATCAAGTCCCTCTTCTAATTTGTCAGGCGGAACCTTTACACTTAGTCTCATCCAACCTCTTCTTGAAAAAATTCTTTTGTATGCGCCAAATGGTAGTATGGCCTGCTTGTCAACACTAAAAAGACCCAAAAACTTTCCTTGTTTCTCAAGTACTCCTATCACTCTAAATTTCATCTTATCAATTTTTATATATTTACCTATGGGGTCTTGATCGCCAAAAAACGCCTCGCTAATACCGTCTCCTATTACAACAACTCTAGATCCAGAGCGATCTTCATTCCTTGTGAAGAATCTACCATTTGCAATATCAGTACTAATGGTCGCCATGTA
>MDTB01137174.1_pt1 | contig 14731 bp, 9 predicted proteins | sample 811161 | NCBI WGS metagenome assembly MDTB01 (sample SAMN05326650, study PRJNA326480) | marine metagenome | isolation source: seawater | place: Mediterranean Sea | collected 2009
AGTTCTAGACCGTATGCGTAACCATTTGCTGGAGTTAATATGTCAGATAATTTTTCATCTGATACCTCCGCATCTGTTGTGGATCGGGTTTCCTCAAATGTAAGTAGATTTTTTATATCCTTATAATAAGCCTCGATTTGAACTTTATACATATTTCGAATGTATTCTTCATACCCTATTACAAATTGGATCGATTTCCCCGGAGATACTGAAGAATCAGCAGCAATCCACTGATCTAATATTGTAGGATAAAAATCGTCTTGAAAAGTGCAGATAAATTGATGATAGTTTCCAACAGAAAGATTAAGATACCTATTATCTGTAAGCAAATATTTCATCCCTAAACGAAGATCTGGAAAAATAGAACTTGAATAAACATCATAATAATTCAATCTAAGACCCGGTTCTATGATGAATACACTATTTGGTAAATATTTTAATTTTACATACCCCGCTATTTCAGCAGGTTTGGTGTTTACATCAAATGCTATAGAATCTTGAAAAGAATTAAGGTACTTAAAACCTAGAGTTTTAAATTGAGTACCGTACTTTATAGTTGTTTTAGATGATCTAAACCAAGTCATATCGGCGGATATTGTGTTATCCTCTATTTTATTTGAACTCTTTAGTCCATTGGATCCTCCCAAGCCAAAGTCAGTAAAAAAGATACTTTTTGCCATTAAAAAATTCCCTATTACTCTCTCTGAAAAAACTCTCCTGTAATGGGCACTTAGAGTGTTGTTACCCCACCTTGCCTCAAGGCCGAACGTATCAAATAGAAGATCATCTATGCCGTTATAAAAGCTTATTGATAATCTATCTCTTGAGGTAAGATCTGAGAATATGTGACTCTGTATATCATAGAAGTAATATGGAGGTATTGGCGCAGCGGGTAAAACTTTAGGCAATAAAATATCAAAATAAGTTCGACGACCCGATAACAACCATGCTCCTTTGTAGGAAGGACCTTCAATTGTAGTTTGTGCAGATAAAAGGGAGAGATTTGCTTTTCCTTTAAATTTTTTTCTATTGCCTTCTCTACTTATTACATTTAAAACCGCAGATAGCCTACCACCATATTCTGCATTATATGCGCCCTTTATAAGCTCAGCTTCTTTAACACCATCTACTATAAAATTTGAAAATATACCACCCAAATGTGATGGATTATATACTGTTATCCCATCTAAAAGAATTAGATTTTGATCAGTATTACCACCACGGATTACAAGTCCTGTACTAAACTCAGACGTAGTTAAGACTCCAGGTAAAGCCTGAATTGTTCTAAACAAATCAGGTTCTGCAAGTGCCGGAGCGGACTTCATCATTCTTGGACTCAGATTAATTTTGCTCGGTTGAATATTATCCCGTCTTTGAATTTTTTCTGCAGTCACCTCTATCTGGGATAATTCAACAACTTCTTCAGCTAGGTTTATATCAATTTTTTTTGAATCACCTTGTTTAATACTTAATGAAATTCTTTTCGTGTTAAACCCAACATACGATACCATTACTGTGTAGTTGCCCACTTTTATATCTTGAATAATATAATAACCATTCATATCTGTTGCCATTCCCTGACCAGTCTCTTGAAGCATCACATTTGCTCCAATAAGGGCTTCCCCTGATGAGGAATCAGATATAAATCCAGAAATAATACCATTTTGGGAAAACACCAAGGAAAAAAAACTGGATAACAAAATAATTTTAATCTTCATAATTCCTTAGTTTTTTAAATATTTTAAATTTTCAATATTAAAAGGAATTGGTTCAATTTCATATTTTTTGAATATTTCACTTGAGTTACATGTACTGCCTTTGACAAGATCATTTAATTGCTCCTTACCGGCAGGAAACCATTCAAATCTATCAAAAATTGAAGCAATTGTTGAAATAACAAAAAAAGGCGCCGGGACCATTATGATTTTTTGTCCAGTAACTTTTCCTATAGATTTAATTATCTCATTCCAAGTTACATCTCTCTCTCCTCCTAATTCAATTGTTTCTCCTATCATCTCTTCATCTAAAATACTTTTAACAAATACTTTGGCAACATCTTTTGCATGGACCATGGACAAACTGTACTCCCCAGCACGCAGTGGGTTCATACCCTCAAAAAACGAGGGAGCGGGAAATGGTAAAAATTTTGGAAATGGGATAAGATTTAGCATCAGTTTATCAAGCATTGAACAAAACTCAGGTCGCCCCCCTCCTCTCGGATCGCCAAACAAAGATGAAGGCCTTATTATTGTCCAATCTAAGCCAGAGTTTTTAATTGCTTGCTCTGATAAATGTTTTGACTTCATATAATTTGAGGCAGAAGGATCAGGGTCAGCCCCAAGCGCACTCATCAGAATAAACCGTTTCACCCCTTGATTTTTTGCAATTTTAGCAACACGATCTGAGCCTTTAAACTGATACCTTTCATTAGTGAGATTAATTGAAGGAAATTCTCTGATGAGTGCAATCAAATATATTACACAGTCACAGTCCTTTATTGTATTCTCGATACTAATTTCATCTTCGACATCACCCAGAACTACTTCGCATTCATTTGGCTGAATCAATTTTGACTCTGAACCTTTCCTTACAAGAACCTTGGGAGAAATATTATTACTGATCAGTTCGTCAATTATGTAAGACCCAACATAACCAGTTCCTCCAATAATAGCTACTTTCATTTATTCACCTCTGTTTTTAATACATACTTTTCTAATACTAAATAAGAAACAGGAACCAGTAAGAGAGTAATCATTGTAGCAAAAATAACTCCAAAAGCCAGAGAAACAGCCATAGGTATCATGAACTTGGCCTGCATACTTTTTTCCAGAATTAATGGAGCTAAACCTACAAAAGTGGTTAAAGAGGTTAAAAAAATTGGGCGGAACCTCCTGGGCCCTGCTTCAAGCACTGCTTCTCTTATCGTATTTCCTTCGCTGCGATAACGATTTATAAAATCAACCATTACCAAACTATCATTTACAACAACTCCTGTCAAGGCTACAATACCCATGACAGAAAGTATAGAAAAATTCATACCCATTACTAAATGACCAAAAACAGCACCAGTTAACCCAAATGGAATTGATGACATGACAACAAGTGGCTGAAAGTAAGATTTAAATGGAATTGCCAATAGTATATAAACAATAACCATAGCTAATAGAAAATTCTTTCCTAAAGACTTTAAATTTTCTCCTTGAGCTTGCTGCTCACCCTCAAAACTATATGAAATAGAGCTATATTTTTTTACTATTTGGGGTAATATTGCTTTGTTCAAAGCTGCTACTACCTCATTTCCTGTTGTGATAGACAAATCCACATCCGCAGTAACATTAATTGACCTTTTTCTATCCTTTCTTTGAATCGACGACAGCCCTTTACCAATTTCTAATTTAGCGACTTGGCGAACGGGGATAGTGGACCCATTTGGGGTCCTTATCATCATATTTTCAAGATTAGAAATTGATTTTCTGTCACTTTCGGGATACCTTAGCATTACTTTAACCTCATTTCTACCCCTCTGAATACTTTGCACCTCCAAACCAAAAAAAGCTTGCCGAACCTGGTTAGCAACCATCATCATATTTATACCATAATTTGTAGCAGCAGGAAGAAGAATTATGTTGATCTCCTCTTTTCCAACATTGTAATTATCTTTTATATCCAAGACACCAGGAAATTCTAACAATTTTTCTTTTAATTCATCTTTCGCGTACAATAATTCTTCAATGTATTTACTAGATAATTGAATATTCAATGCATCCCCAACTGAAAAAAGACTAGATGCGAAATTTACTTCTTTCGCTCCTATTACTTCTGGCATAATATTTCGCCAACGCCTAACCACTTCTTCTGTACTAATTGAACGATCTTCTCCCGGAGTGAGCTCTATAGCAACCTCAGCCATGTTAGACCCTGCAAAGTTAGCAGCCAAATTACCGGGTCCTCTCGCACTTTTTGATCTCATTGGTTGCCATCCGAGTGTTGACAGTATATTTTTCACGCTTGGGTTATCCGGGAACTCATTATCCAACTGCTTTTCAAGAGTTCGCGCGGCCTCATCAAGCTTTTTATATCCATCTCTGGTTTTTTCTATATTTGTACCCGAGGGATATTCAATAGTTGCAACAGCTAAATCGGCTTCAACAGGAGGAAAGAAGGAAAACTTAATAATCCCACCTACAGTAACCCCGATTGTTAAAACAAAAACTCCTGCAGCAACAAATAAAAATGAGATTGGATTTGAAATCGATATTTTTAATATTGGTTTGTAAAATCTATTTATGATGAAATGAAGACCTGATATAATCTTTTTTTGAAATGACTCCCATGAGTTATAAAGTGATCTTAAGCGATTATTTTTTGGTAACGAATCATGACTATGAGCAAGATGGGCTGGTAAAATTGTTAAACTCTCGAAAAGAGACCAAAAGAGTACTGATATAACAACCAGGGGAAAAATTCTCCAAATAGCTCCAATTTCACCCTCTACTGCTAACATAGGAGAAAATGTTACCATTGTTGTAAGTATTGCAAAAAATACGGGAGTAGATACTTGGGACGCACCTTTTATTGCAGCCTCTTTTGGACTTAACCCTCTTTCTCGAAAAAGTGCAATATTTTCTCCGACAACAATTGCATCATCAACTACTATTCCAAGCACCAATATAAAAGTAAATAAAGATAACATATTTATTGATAACCCCAACAAAGGCATAAACCAAAATCCTCCCAAGAATGAAATAGGAATACCAAGAGAAACCCAAAAGGCAAGTTTTGGCTTCAAGAACAGAGTTAAAACAATGATTACCAAAAAAAGTCCCTGTTGAGCATTTTTCGTCATTGTATTTATTCTACCTCTGAGGACAATGGACTCGTCATCCCAAGCGGTTATACTCACACCATCTGGAAGTTGTTTGTTTTTATTAATTATAAATTCTCTAACTGCATTTGAAATAGTTATTGCATTCTGGTTGCCTATCCTGTAAACCATTATCAAATTAGATTTTTGACTATTAAATAGAATATCAAGATCATATGTATTTTCAAAACTATCTTGAATATTTGCTATATCACTAAGATAAACTATTGCTCCGTTAGATCTAGTAATAATTGGTATTTGGGCAAAGTCTCCAACAGATAACCCTTGATTATTTGACCTTATCAAAATCTCACCATTACTGTTTTTTATGCTACCGCTAGGCATGTTAATGGATGAATTTTTTATTGCTTGAGATATTTGAAAAAAGGTAAGGTTATATTTTCTAAGATTATTTTCACTAACCTCAATTGAAATTTCTTGGTTTTGTTTAGCAATTCTGTTGGTCAAAGTAATTTCAGGTAGTGCATCTAATCCATCTTTTATCTCTTCAGTAAAATTATCAAGGGTGAATTCGTCAGCATCTGCGTTAACGGCAACAGTCAATACAGGGTTTACTCCAACAAACTTTTGAACCGTTGGTTTTTCGACATTTTCAGGAAAAGTATCTATAGCATCAACTTGGACCTTAATTTTGTCCATTAGTTCGCTTGGATCCTCCCCTTGCATAATTTCAACATTTACACTTCCAAAATTTGTGGATGCAGAAGATGTTATCCGCTTAATACCTTCTAGACCCATTAGGCGTTCCTCTATCCTAACGCATATAGCCTCTTCTACATCTGATGGGCTTGCTCCGGGATATACTGCCGAGACATTAATTATATTTAAATCAAGCTCTGGAAAGATCTCCATTTTTAACAATGGTATTGTTAATGCACCCGACAAGAGAATAAAAATCATTAGAAGGTTTGCAACAACCCCATTATTGACGAACCATTTTATTATAATGTTCATTAAACTTATTCCAAATCAAAAGTGACTGTTGTACCATTAATCAGCGACGAAACTCTGGATGTAAGCAACCTATCTCCATCTTGGATACCTTCACCAATTATTGCAAATTCTTTTTCAAAACGAAAAATTTCGACAGGACGATTATATAATTTCATAAACTTATCAATGACCCATATGGACTCATTTCTTACTCTGTCACGAGGAACAACAAATACATTTAATATTCTGACTCCTTTAATTTCTGCTTGCACAAATTGTCCTACCGCTATATTACTTTTTTGTGCTGAATGATCTGCATTATTAATTTGGGATACTATAGACATCATTCTAGTAAAGGCATCAACTTCTGCTTCAGCTCTAACAATTTTTGCATCAATTTGTGAATCTCCAAAAAAGAGTTTGCAGTCGGGCTGTTCACTTTTCAGTATTTGCTTTCCGTCAAAGCTCAAACCTAGGAAAGGTAGATCTTGATCTGCTATGGGTAATCTTACTTCAAAAATTTCTGTATCATAGATATTTCCTAGAACCGTCCCCGGGAAAACTGCAACACCTAGGTCAATATTTTTTGCTTTTACTCTACCATGAAATGGCGCCACAAAAACTGTTCGTTTCAAATTACGCTGCGCACTTTCCAAATTTGCCTCAGCTGCAGCAAGAGTAGCTCTAGCCTGTGCAAGTTGAGGTTTCCTAAGAGCTAAGTCACTTCCAGTACCATCCCCTACCCTATCCCACTCTGCAGTAGCAAGGTCTGATTCTGCTTTTTCTCGCTCAAGGTTTAATTTTGCATTAAGTACATTTGATTCCGCATTAATTAAAGCTAGCTCATAATCTCTTTTCTCGAGCTTAATTAGTGTATCTCCCTTGAAAAAACTGGATCCAATTTCTAATTTCGAAGAAATCCATGCCACCTTGGTATTCACTTCAGATAATAATGTTAAAGAATGAGAAGGCGTAACTACACCCTGAGATGAAATTGTTGCCATTATTGTTTGGGGCATTAAAATCATTGCCTCAACATATGGAATAGTTTTTTCAAATTTGTCAGTCTTTGCTGTAGGCTTATTTCTTATCAGAATAAATGCAATTAGAACGCTTATCAAAAGAAAACTAATTCCGAAATATTTTTTTATTTTAATCATTTTTAGTTCTTTGTTTCATTTTTTAAGTTTCATATTCTCCCCCAAGAGCCAATAATAATGATAATCTATTTTCGATTCTCTGTCTTTTAATGGACAAGTATTGCGAACGCAGATCATTGTATTGTCTTTGACTATTTAAAACAGACTCTAGAGTAGTGACTCCTTTATCGTACCTTTCTTTAGATAATTTATACGCATCTTCCGACTGTTGAACAGCCTCGTTAATAGATTTTAATTGTACTAACAATGAATTTTCTAAATTGAGTAATTGCTCCACCTCTGAAAAGGATATTAGCAAACCACGCTTAAATTCTTGTTTTGATTGTTCTAAACTTGCCTTCTGCATTTTAATTGCGTTTTTTAGACGTCCTCCGTAAAAAATTGGATTAGTTATATTTAAGCCTATATTCCATATGGAATTATCATCATTAAATAATTCTTCAAGCTTTCTTGTTGATGTTCCAGCAGTTCCTGTCAGACTGATACCTGGTAAAAGATTCCTATTAGCTTGGGCAACGCGAAAGCCTGAAGCTTCAACATTTGCAATTAGACTACGAATGTCAGGCCTTCTTTTTAATAAATCTGCTGGGATAGTATTTGGAGCCAATGGTAGAGTGTCGGGTAGCATGTTGGAAATATATAGTTTTCCAGATGGATAATCTCCCATTAAAACTTCTAGTTGACGCTTTAAAAATATCATTTGGTTTTTACGGTTTTCAATTAACACTCTAGATGTTGATACTGAAGTTTGGGCGAGACGATAATCAAGACTCGATCTGAGCCCTTTGTTATAACGGTCTTTCACTAATTCTCTAATTTCTGTTAAACTAGAAAAAGACTCTTTCGCAAGTTCCAACTGTTGAAATGCTTCTATATTTTGAAAATAAATTTTAGCACTTCTTACAAGGGTAGAAAACCTTATATAGGAGAGGTCATAATTTATTGATTCAAAATCCTTATAAGCTGCTTTCCTTCCATTTAAGAGTCTACCCCAAACGTCAATTTCCCATTGAAAATTAAGATTCAATCCATATGTTTCTGAATCAAAGGAGATGACTTGATTTGATTGCCCAACGCTAGATGAACTAGAATCAGATTCGCTCCCCAAGTTCATGAAGGCATCTGCAAAACCAAAACCGGATAAATTTTGTTTGTTTCTAGACCCATTAAATTGAACACCAATGTTAGGGAAGACCAAAGCTCCATTTATTTTTGCGTTTTGATGAGCTATTTTTTTCCTTGCCATGATAGATTTTAAATCTGGGCCATTAGCTTTTATTTGGTCAATAATTGATACAAGAGTTGTATCACCAAAAACTTTTAGCCAGTCACCGGTGTAGGGTTCATTGTTGGGAATTTCGGTTGTCCAATTATCTGGTACAGATGTATGTATTTCGTCAAAACGAGATGCTTTTGAAGCAATACATCCATTCAATAATGCTAATAGGACAAAATATGTAATATTGGTTGCATGGTCAACCTTCTTCATTATGTAAATTATTAGTTATATGTATTAAGACATTTTTAAATGTATTTATATCGTTCTTCGGAATATTTTTTTCAACCTCTTCTCGGGTTTGCTTCATTATTGGTAAAACATCATAAAATAATTGTTTACCATGAGAAGTTAAAACAACTCTTTTCATTCTTTGATCTAATTGGTCTGGCACTCGCACAACCAAATTCTTTTTCTCAAGTGTATCAATAATTCTGGTAATGCTTGTCTTATCTTTCAAACAGTACTCAGATAAATCTTTCTGACATGCGCCATCTAATTTCCAAATTGGTCCAAGAACCATCCATTGATCTAAAGAAATATCGAGGCCTATTTTATGTGTATTTTGCAAAAATCTTTTTGTCATTGAATTGTGTGCGTTGCTTAAAAGCATGCCAAGATTCATGTGAAGATTCAGTGATTCATTATCAGTCATTAGTTGAATATACAACTAGTTTAGTTGCTGATTCAACTAAGTTTAGAAATAATAAATATTTTCAAATTAAATTATTATAAGTTAGAAACGATAACTTTTTGTGGTGCTAATACTACTTTCAGAATTAAATCGCTTTTCTGCATTTTTTTTCTGAATTCGTGATCTTGCCTCGGATATTATATCTTCATATAAATTGATAATGTTCATAGCATTTATTTTTTGTGTTAGAAAATTAGGTATGGAACCTTTTGGGTCCATGTATAGGCAATATGATATTTCATATTTTTTTTCATCAATTTGTTTTGCAGACCAAGCACCAGCTCCAATATTCAAGTATAAAGATTCTGTACCATTTTCTTTATTAAATGATTCATATTGATTTTCTTCAAGCAAATACCACTCAACAATGTTAGTTGAATCATTACTATTCCAATCAAATGATTTCATCCGGAAGCAATATCTTCTATCACTGAAAAATGGTAACGCAACTTTAATATGCTGGTAACCATCTACATACTCATCTGTTATATTTAAAATTCTGGATTCAAGAGTGTTAGCATTGGATAAAAATTCACCATAATTATCTAAGTCCATTACGACATTGCTTATTACATTAGGATCAATATTTTCAATGCGACTTACTTTAACTGCAATAAGAGTTTTGTTAAATATTTTTTTTGTTTCAAACCTAGTCCCATCGCTAAAAAAATTTTCAAGCTCCCAGTCATTGGTGTCATACAATGAATCCAAAATATCCAGAGAAGATTGCGAATACAGAAAAAAGGTGGGAAAAATAACAATTAATAATGATCTTTTCATAGTGCGCTTTTTATACGCTATTATTTTTGCTTAAACTAATTTGAATTATCTAAGATTTTTGAAAAATGACACATCAAATAGCCTCTCTGGTGAATATTGTTGATAAATGAGGCAAATATAATTTATTTGTATAATAAACTAATCCAATTTCTAAGGCAAATGAAGGAGGCAGAATTAGGCCTAAAGATTGAAGACTATTAATTCCGATTAATGTAAATAAAATTAATAAGTCAGTAATTGACCAAAACCCTGGTCCTAATAAATCTGTGTGGAGAATATAATTTGTTGAAATGATTACTCCTGAAAAAGCCAAGGCACCATAACGCAGCCAACTAACAAGATGGTTCATACCATTTTGTTCTGCAATTGGTGTTAGATTATTTTGGTTGACAAGACTTAAAATTATTGCTTGCAAAATTCCAATACTTATTAAAACTGCCTCAAATTTTCTATGTTCAGAAGAAATAGTATCTTTCAAAAGGAACAAAGTGATAATTGCAATAATCAATATTGAAGTTTGCATTGCAGTCAGTTGGAAAAATTCTATCCTGTAAGTATATATGATGCAAAAAAAGTAGGTCCCTACTGCCACAGGAAGATATCTTATCCTGAACAATAATTTGTGAGGCCATGGATCTTTGTTAGTGGTTTTAAGTTTCTCAAAAAGATCCATCAAAGTTTTTACAAAGGAGCGTGGCACCACATCAATAAAAGCAAAGGAAGAAAGACAAATCAGATAGAAAATTAGAAAAACTAAATTCTCCCCAATTAAAGAATTTGGCATAACTGCAATAGAGCAACCTATACCAGCGAGAAGGAATATACTTAGCAGGGTACCATTTTGTGATTTCCCGTAATGATAAAGTTGATAATGAAGGTGAAGTTGATCCGGCTCTAGTGGGTGAAGTCCTTTGCGAATCCGGAGAACAAAAACTCTTGTCGTATCTGCAATTAAATATGATGCTAGGAGTATAAAAGGAGTAATATTGATAATACCTTCTGATGAATTGCCAGCAACAAAATAGAAAAGAGGCATTACAGCTAAATGATATCCTAAAAACAAACTTCCAGCATCACCCATAAAAAATCTTGCAGGGTTCTGGTTAAAATGTAAGAAGGCTAGAAGCGATGCTCCAACAATTACGTTTATATACATAAAATAAGGCGCATCATTTGAAAAACCAAGGAGGCCTCCTGCTAATGTAACCAGAAACATAAAACCACCGGCTAAGCCATCCATACCATCAATTAGATTTATTGAATTAGTAATTCCAATAAACCAAAACAAAAAAATAATTAATAATAGAGGCTTATATTCAGGTAATAAAAACCCAAAAAATGATACCGAATTGATATCATTGTAAAATTGGATGATTAAAAAAAAACCAACAAAAAGTTGTATAGGAAGCTTGTAACGCCAGGACAGAGTAAAATAATCATCAATTGCGCCTATTAAAAATAGACTGAAACCGCCAATAAAATACCAAGAGTAAATACCTGTTTTATTTAAAAAAATCCAACCAAAAATCATTATCACAATTGAAAAGGCAATCCCCCCAAACCGCGGAATTGGTTTAGAATGAATTTTACGATCTGTAGGGTGGTCCATAAAGAAAGTTGGATCCATGTAATGAAGCAAAAACCTTGAAAACCACAAAGTTAATCCGAATGACAGGGTGAAATAGAATAATGCAGACATGTTCAACTGTTTTAGATTTAGTTCGAGCTGAAATTAATGAGTTTATAATTCAAATCAATAAAAAAAAAGGCGGTTTTAAACCGCCTTTTCTTTATTTTCTAAATTCAACTAGAATGAATAATCTATACGAACACCAAGACCGCCCCAATATGAATCATTATATCCTGTTTTCATTTCTGTCGAGATAAATCCTTCTCCACCGACAAGCACATTTACAGGAAGACCGAGAGAACGTTTCATTATCCTTTCAAGGGAAACACCTGCAAAACCTCTTAATCCAGTACCATCACCGACTGTTCCCACGTGTCCCTCTGCAAATACAAATTTTGCTAAGGTAAGATTTCCTCCTATTCCAATCACCGCTGGTCCTAAGTCAAGGTCGTTATCTGCTTCAGTGGCCGTACCTGAGTAAGAACCAAATGTAAGGCTTAGGTTAAAGCGAAGTTCTTCTCCAATCTTGAATCCATAAGGAGTACTTATTACTAAACTTCCCCCTACTGGTGTATCTGTGATAAATTCACCGTTTACCAACCCCACACTACCTGTAAAACCTAAGCTAAACCCACTTAGTGCTCCCCCCGGAGTTTCCTCTACATACTCTAATAGCTCTTCCTCTTCTGCTTGTGTTTCATCAACTTGTGCTTCTTCAGTAACAGGCTCTTCCTCAGAAACTTCCTCTTGAGCGAAAAGAAGACCAAGGCCAAACATCATGCTCAAAATTATTTTTAGATAATTACTTTTAGACATACTTTATAACTCCAAATAATATATTATATTTCTATTCAAATTATGAATATTTATTCCAGCGTCAAAGCTATTTTATTATCAGAATCAATAATTCTGTTTCAGCTAATTAAATAGGCCAAACATAAAAAACTAGTTCAAATCTTAATTTAACTTAAAATCAAAACGAGCACTTATTTTCAAATCAATAAAAAATCCTCCAGATAACTCTTTTACTAAATTATTAGCAATATCATATGATAGCGGGATGTTTGAGTATCCGGTCTCTAATGAAAAATTTTTTAATCGAAATCCTATTGTTGTTTGAATTAGGGTCAATGTTTTTTCGGGAGACGACGGAAAAGAATTTGATAGACTATTTATATTTCCCCACATATCATTTAATCCTACACTACCTTTCACCAATCTATTATACTCGGCTTTAAAAAATATACTTTCTTTCTTCAGCCATATTTCAGATAAAATCTTTAAGGATTTTAGATCACTACCATATGGATGTCCAATAGGGTGATCTAAGTTCTGCCAACTTGTAAATTGCCCCCTACCAGAATGGATATAAGTCCATGTATCAATTTCAGTAAGTTCAACCTCCCAATTAACAATTCGATTCAGAATTCTGAAGTGACTTCTGACGCCAATTTTTAATCCCAACATATCCTGCACCGGGTCGTCATAAATTTGGAAATCATCAATGATAAATTCAAAATAAATTAAGTGTTTTCCTTTAATATTATAGTTTGCATCGATAAAAATCATGGAATTGTCATTATTTAAGCTGTCTACATCTAAATCATTGTCTTCATATGCTGCAAAAACATAAGGGATTGCTGGATTTAAATAGAATAATTCATGGCTACGATTTTTTCCAGTATAAATTATTTGCTCACCTAAAGAAATATTCAGTTTTTTGTTTAAAAAAGCTCCGGAGAATCTTCGCCCACTAATCAAACGTAAAATTCTTTCTGATCCAATTTTTTGAGAGCCCAATTGACCAACAAGAAATTTAGCAGATAAATTATTTAAGGTTAGCTCAAAAATTAAATGATCATAGGAGGGCGCATATCCAGATTGAATTATTGATTGCTCATAACTTTGACCCCATTTTATGGGAGATCTTCCAATTTGGAAATTAAAGTTGTCCTTATCATAACTTAAAACTGACTTACAAAATCTTCCCATAAATTTTTCTCTAGAAAAATTAGTTCCGAGAACTTTTTTCCCAACATAGCTATCAACAACCTCAGGGTTAATTATTAATTTCCAATTTTGGTGGCTCAACTTTAGTTGGGCTTCATAATGACTATATTTAAAATAGGGATTATTCAAATTAGATAGTTCAAGTTTTGTCTCTATCCTTTGAGAAAAAATAAAATTTGATTTGAGGACAACCATAAATAAAAATGATAGATTTCTTTTAAGATTTTTATTCATTATACTTCATAAAATATTGAATATAATTTAAACTAATTATAATGTGCCCATAATATTAATATTATGTCCATTTTAGTTTGTTGAATATCAAAGAAAACAAACAGAAAAATTTGGGCAGACCTGAAATTAAATTTCTCAATTATAGTCTTATGATTTAATTTTATTATGATGAAATTATCGTTGATTTAACTATCACTTGTGATAACTATTTTGGTAACCTTAGTTTTTGTAAAATAATCTTTATGGGATTTGATTTTTAAATTTAAGATTATTCTCATGCATAGTTTTATATATTTGTTTTAACATATTTTTTGCTAAATCTTCTCTTCGGTATGCTCTTGTAAGATTTCTGCAACCAATTTTGCATGCCTTGTAAAATTTTGTGTCTCTATATAGCTTCTCAATTTTATTTAAGAAATCATCTTCATTTTCTGGATTGAAATAAATTCCTGCATTGTATTTCTCTATCATGTTACGAGCTTCTCCATCAACGCCTAATAGAATGGGTTTTTCCATGGCTGCATTTTCGAAGATCTTTGATGGAATAACAGTTTTAAATAATGGTGATTTTTTCAAATTAATTAATGCAACATCAATAGATGCCAAATACTTTACAATTTGAATTTTTGGCAAGGTATCCAATAGAATTACGTTCTTTACTTTTTCTTTTTTGATTTGATTTCTAACATTATCTTTTTCAGCTCCAGAGCCGATAATTAATATTACAATTTTGTCATTTTTTATTTTTTTTGCTGATCTGACAACAAAATCAATGGCGTGCGACATCCCTATTGTGCCAATATATGAGACCACAAATTTCCCATCGATACCTAAGTTTTTTAAAAGCATGAAATCTTTTCTCCTTTTATGGAAAAGACTTGTATTTACTCCATTACAGATTACACTTATTTTTTCTTTGGGAACCCCATTCCGAACAAGAATTGTTTTAAACGAGTTTGTTACAGTAATAATCTTTGATGCACTATCATAACAGCTGTATTCTAGTTTTGTCAAGAATCTATAAACCAGTTGATTCTTAATTGCCCCAACTGAGACAATTGATTCGGGCCATAGATCCCTAATTTCCATAATCCAGGGTATCCGTTTTAGTTTAGACAATATTTTACCA
>MDTB01137796.1_pt1 | contig 14727 bp, 11 predicted proteins | sample 811161 | NCBI WGS metagenome assembly MDTB01 (sample SAMN05326650, study PRJNA326480) | marine metagenome | isolation source: seawater | place: Mediterranean Sea | collected 2009
AAAAACTTCATTACCTATCTCTATCCGGGCATCTGAAGAATTCAAGCCCTTCTCGATGAGGGGCTATTTTTTCGAGAGGGCCGGATGTATATCCATACAGCCTCAGCAGCGGCACCTCGAACCCCCGACCCCGACTTCGTCAAAGCCGCCAACTTTGTCCAGAGTTTGCCCAAAAAGTGACCGAAAGTCGTTGAAATTGACCGAAAAGACTGGGCAAACAGAACTGACAACAGTCCATATTAATTTCACAAACTATTGCCCTAAAGCATAATAAGGAAAATGTTTCGCCCAGATTCGAACTGCCATTTGCGGCTTCGGAGACCGCCGCTCTATCCATTGAACTACGGGAGCAAAGAAGACGACAGCTTCTAAAACTGCGCGGTCGCGTCACCGTTCAAAAACTCTACTCTACAGCAAAAAAGACCACGGAACCGATCGCCCCGTGGTTCCAAGTTACTTCTACTTGAATCATTAGAAGCGTCCGACGATGGCAAAGCGTGCGTTGATCGGAGCGCCTACAGTTGCCTGGTGCGTACCGTAGGCATGCGGGTAGTATACTTCGTCGAGCAGATTCTCAATGTTCAGCTGCAGACGCAGATTCTCGTTCAGCTGGTAATAAGCAGCCGCATCAAAGCGGACGAAGCTGGGTACAATTCCATCGGCGCCACCTTTGGGCGTGCTTTCATCTTGATAAATCGCTCCCAGCCCAAGACCCAGATGCTCAGTCAATTGATAGTTATTCCAGACAGAGAACATATTACTTGGTAGTTCAGCCGGTCTGTCTCCGTCTGTATCCTCGCCATCCATATAGCTGTAACCGGCGCTGACAGTCCATTGATCCGTGACTTGACCAAGGAACTGCGCTTCAAAGCCGCCGATCTCAGCATCGACGAACTGAGTTCCCCCGGAGCCATTATCTCCGGCATATTTCTGATCAATTTGGAACACTGCAGTGGTTACACTGTACCCTTGTGCGAAGTCCCACTTAACCCCTGCTTCCAAGTTGGTGAATTCATCGGGATCAACATGATCGAGGGCATCTTTTACGCTGGCGTATTGCCCTCCGCTTTTCGGGAGGAAACTCTCGCTGTAGCTAGCGTAGAGAGAAACGTTCTCTTCAGGCTTGTAGACGAAGCCCAGGCGGGGAGTAATTTTCTCGTCTACCTGGCTCCGCTTAGCAGTTAAATCACCCTTTTCATCCAATATATCGACCGCGAAATCAATGCGGTCGTAGCGAAGGCCGAGTACGAGATCGAGACTATCGGTTAAGCCGATTTCGTCTTGGATGAAGAGTGAGACCACGTCCACTTCGGCCTCTGTTAAGTCGCCAAAATTGGTAAAACTGCCACTGAAGCTGGCGAGTTCGTCCAGCGTAACGTCCGAATTGTTAGCCTTCGTACGAAAGTTGTCGTTCGCGGTGTGGATAGACTCCACTCCGGCAAGGACTGTGTGATCCACTTCGCCGGTCGCAAATTCACCAACGAGACTACCGGTCAGGGTAGTGGTTGTACGCTTTGTGCCGTCTGCGTAGCCGCTCAGCGTAGCTGTCTCCGTACTCTCAACATAATTGGAGGCATAGAAGTTCTTATACAGCTTATCGTAGTCACCATAAGATGCGGTGAAATTGCCCTTCAGGGTGTCGGAGAACCTGTGCTGGAGAAGCGCGCGAAAGATGCTCGCTTCAAATTCGGATTTATTCAGATCTTGATCACCAAAAACGGTATCCTTGAGCGCATCAATAGGCTCGCCGTCGGCTCCGGTAGGAATTCCGCGGTCAATGGAACGGTCGTAGTCGACATATTCGTAGGAAAGGTCGAGTGAGGTTTCTTCACTGAGCTGGTATTTTAAGGTCGGGTTCAGCCCCATGCCGTCGCCATCTGAGAAATCACGATGATTCTCGAAAGTATCTAGGTAGGCATTCAGTCGGAAAGCGACGTCTTTACTAACCGCAAAGTTCTTATCAATTTGCGCTTCTGCGGCGCCGAATGTGTTCGCGGAGATAGAGTACGCATTAAAATCTTCACCGATCGTAGCCTTCTTTGTCACACGATTGAGGATGCCACCGGAACCGCCACGTCCGAAAAGAAGAGCGTTCGGGCCGCGCAGGATCTCGACTTGCTCCACATTATAGAGTGGGCGGTAGTATTGCACATCGTCACGCACACCATCGATAAAGAAATCAGCCGTGGTGAGTGCCCCGCGGAAGACCACGGCATCACGATGACCTTCACCCTGATTATTGCTGACCCCCGGAGTATAATCAACAATGTCCCCGATGCTCTCGAAGCCGCGGAGCGAAATATCCTCGGCGGTCGTAATGGAAAGGCTTTGCGGCACGTCGATAATCGGCGTCGGCGTCTTTAACGCGTTGACCTGATCCATATAAAGAGAATCCGCGACGACGACAAAATCCTCCAAATTGTAGACCGCTTCGTCGCCTTGCCCGGCAGCACTTTGCGCCATCGCAGGCGATAAGGCCAGTGACAGATAGAAGCCCGCCAAAGTCAGGGACTTCAGCGAGGCAGACCGTGTAAAACTACGGGTAGTTGTTTTCATGTATCGGTTATTTTATGATATTGCGACTCAGTTGCAATTTTTATAACTGAAAACGAGATCCAATCTCATTTAAATTGAATGTCAAGTCTCCATCCCTAATTTATACTCTCCGCTAGGGTCCCTCAGGGCATGCCTTGCGGCTTCACAGAAGCGGCCAGACACTGGCTGGAAAAGAAAAGAGACGAGGATTGTCTCGGCCAGAAAATACGGATACAACTAATCTACAGTGAAATTTCGATCGGGTTTGTATTATGTATGAAGTAAAAAATCGCGTCTGTCTGGTCACCGGAGCGAATCGGGGAATTGGCCGGGCAATCATTGAAAGCTTTCTGCGTCACGGCGCAGTCAAGATCTACGCGGGTGTGCGCTCCCTCGATAAAGCCGATGAACTCCGGCAATCCTATAGCGGGAAAATAACTCCGATCCGGATCGATTATACCTTGCCGGAGACGATCGAAAACGCAGCGCTTACGGCTACAGATGTTGAGGTAGTTGTATCGAATGCGGGCATCCTCAATAAAGCGAAGGTTACCGATGCAAACGTCATTGATGCCTTTGCAGAAGAGTTAACCGTAAACGTCTACGGCTTGCTTCGGATGGCTCGGGCTTTTGCCCCTGTACTCAAAGCAAACGGAGGAGGTGCCTTCGTTCAGCTCAATTCGATCGCCTCTTTGGCCAGCGCTGACGAGTTTGCCACTTACTGTGCCAGCAAAGCCGCCGCTTATTCGTTCACCCAATCCCTGCGGCGTATGTTCGCCGAGCAACAGACAGCATTGCTCAGCGTACATCCCGGACCGATTGAAACAGACATGTCTGCCAAAGCAGGCTTTGCCGGGGCGGGAGAAGCTCCGGGGGTGGTTGCGGAGGCGATTGTCGAGAGTTTGCAAAAAGGAGAATTTCTGCTTTTCCCGGATCAACTGGCCAAGCTCTTTGCCGGTGCCTACGAGCGATTTGCGCAAGACATCATTGAAGCAGACGAATTGAATGCATAGCGAGCCGTGAAGCCATACGCTCCCCTACTGGTTTTATCTTTCATTGCTTGCCTTTCATCGCTCAGGGAAATGCAGGCAAACGGTTCGTCGGGAGCAGAATGGCAAACCATTGTACAATGGGATAACGATCTGATCATGGCAGGCACCGATCAGGATTACACCAACGGCACACGTATCGCATTCCAGCGCGAATTGCCCCGCTGGGAGACTCCCCAAGGCCTGCTCAAAGATCCCCTGCGAGAGTTGACCGGAGCCAATCGCGAACGTCCCGGTGGCGACTTGCGCCTGAGTAATCGCGGACCGCTTCGCTATGCTTGGGGCATCGGCCTGACCCAGCTGATGTACACGCCGAGAGACCCCGGCAGCAAAGCGTCCCCAACAGGCGAGCGCCCCTATGCCGGATGGCTCGGCATGGAATTCTCTCTGCAGGCGATGAACGATAACACTACCAGCGGCATCACCCTCTCAATCGGCACCACGGGAGATACCAGCATGGCCGAAGACACGCAGGACTGGGTGCACCAAAACATAAGCGACAGCCCCCTCTTTCAGGGCTGGGACAGCCAGGTACCCCAAGAGGTCACAATCAATCTTCATTTTGATCACAAGCGCCGACTGGATTTTCTAGAGCACGGGAAGCCCGAACTTTTCGCGACAGACGGCTACAGCGAATGGGGTCTGGCCGGCGGTAATTTCAATACCCATGCCTACATCGGCAGCCTCCTCCGCTTTGGCTACAACCTGCCCTCCACCCACTCCACGCCAAGAGTTCAACTGGGCAGTTATGGTGCCGCCTTTTTTAAAAAGGAACCGCCCGCCAAAAAAGCATTTTCAATCCTCGGATTCTCCGGACTGCGGGGAAGCTTCGTCCTGCACGACATCACACTTGATGGCCCCATATTCCGGGAGAGCCGAGCCACCACCGAGTCAAAAAAGCTCGTCGGTGAGTGGCTCTTTGGCATCCAACTCCGCTGGAATCGTTTCGACCTGAGCTTATCAAACACCCTCCGCAGCGATGAATTCAAGGGGCAGCAGAAGAGTCATCGCTTTGGTTCAGCCATGCTGCGTTGGCACCATCGGTATTGAATTTTCAACGGGGTCGCAGGATCAACCGAACCGCATCCAAACGGAGATGCGCCCCTGCAATCTGCCGTCCCGTTGCCTCCGCCTGCTTCCAAGCCAACCGAATCTCTTTCTCGCTGACGTTTGGGTTTACCCGGCGCAACGCTTCCAAACGAGCCGCCTCAGATTTCAGGCAATCCCCAGCCAGTTGAAGCGCCGTTATTAACTTCTGCTCCCGCTCGGCCCGAGCCTCTTCCTTGGCCAAGTCTAATATCCTCGGCAGCAATCCGCGTAATAAATCCGGATCCTGCTGGATCCGGAAACTCGCCTCATCACGCACATTTTTATCAATCCACTCAGGCGCAAATTGCCCGGCGAAATTCTCTCCACTCGGATCCACGCAGATACGAATCGGCGTGGGCGGCAGAAAGCGCTCGATGTGCAGCGATGCCGGAGCAACCGACTCAAGCATATAAACCGCCTCCACCAGAAGGGGCGGCGCCGCATCCGGCGGATTCTCCCAGACGACCAGCGCACTATTTCCCTGAGGTGAACCCAGCAGCAGTTCGATCGCGCCTCGCACCATCGGATGATCCCAGGTTAAAAAAGTGATGTCTTCCCGCTGCAGCGCACTCTCACGATCGAAAGTAATGGTCACGCCGCCCTCCGGAATCCCGGGGAAGAATTCCGTAAAAAGACCGCCCGAAGAAAGCCGCAGCGTGCGGGCATCGACATCCTCCACAGATACGCCGAAGTGGTCGAAGACGCGATTCAGAAACACATCCAGTAAACGATCTGCATCCGATTCACGAATTTGTGCGAGCAGTCCATCCGCCACTCCACGGCGACAGGAATTTAAGGCGATCAACTTGTCTTGCCCCTCCGAAAGACGGCTCTCCAGCCCTTCGCGATAAACACGCGATGCCTCGATTAAGTGCTGCACGGCCTCGCGGTCGTCCGCCTTCTTTTCATGATAAGTGTCTCCCAGACTGCGTACTCTGGAACCAAATTCTTTTAAATAGGCACTCCCTCCACGGAGCGAATGCTCGATTCCTCCGAGCCCTTCATGATGCCAGCGAAAAAGCAACTCGGTACTCGCGCCATGCAAGTAAGGCACATGTATACGGATCGTCTCACTCTGACCGATGCGATCCAGCCGACCGATGCGTTGCTCCAACAATTCGGGATTGAGCGGCAAATCAAAAAGTACCAGATGATGGGCAAACTGAAAATTCCGCCCTTCACTGCCGATCTCCGAACAAATCAAAATGCGAGCGCCGTCTTCTTCGGCAAACCAGGCAGCATTCCGGTCACGCTGGACCAAAGACAGTCCCTCATGAAAGACCGCTGCTTTGACATTAATCTGCTCTGCCAGAGCCGTATGGATGGCCAGCACCTTCGCCGGGCTGCGGCAGATGAGGAGTATTTTCTCCGGTGAAAGTTCCCGCAACAAATTCGCCAGCCAACGGATGCGTGCACCCTGCCGATAGTCCGGCTCGGCCATAGCGTCCGCACCCGCCTCCCCCATTTCGTACTCGAGGTGCAAGCGCTCAAGAACTTCCTCCGGTGAATCCGTTTCGCGGGGCTCAACCGAATGGGGAAAAGCCTTCCGCACGGGGAAGCCTTGCAGCGCATCCCTTGTGTTGCGAAAAATTACCCGCCCGGGGCCGTGTCGATCAATCAGTTGATCCAGCAAAGCCGAACGATCCTCGAGCAAGGCCGCAAAGGACGAATCATCCAATTCACTGAAGGTCGTCCGCAACTGTTTTAGAGAAACCTCGTCCAAAGCATCCGGAGAAGATAACTTTGCAGCCAGCGCAGCCGTCTCCGTAAAGGCCGTCTGCTCCTCCTGAAAACGCTCCAAGTCCGGATAACGGTCGGGATCCAAAAGGCGCAACCGGGCAAAGTGTCCTTCTGCCCCCAATTGCTCCGGAGTCGCCGTCAGCAAAAGTAAGCCCGTGCTCGATCGGCTAATCGACTCCACCAGCCGGTATTCCGTACTGGCCGACTCCGGCGCCCATTCCAAGTGATGCGCTTCGTCCACTACCAGCATGTCCCAGCCAGCCTCCGCACTAAGCCTCGCCCACTCTGTATTCTCTGCCAGAGTCTGGATCGGGCAGAGCAGTAATTGCTGATCGAGAAACGGATTGCCCTGTGGGTCTCTTTCCATCTCCGCGGCAAAACGATCCGCATCGAATAACTCGAACCAAAGATTAAAGCGCCGATACAGCTCGACGAACCATTGGTGCAACAGAGATTCCGGTAACAGAATCAAGATTCGGGAAGCTCGGCCACTAAGTTGCAGCCGGTGCAAAATCAAGCAGGCCTCAATCGTCTTGCCCAGCCCCACTTCATCCGCCAACAAAACCCGCGGTAAGAGCCGGTTGGATACCTCCGACGCAATATATAACTGGTGTGGTATTAAATCGATCCGGCCCCCGACAAAGCCAGAAACCGGTGACTGCCTCGCACGACCCAGCAAACGATTGGCCGCCAGTCGCAGAGAAAATGCCTCCGAACCATCCGCCTGCCCCTGGATCAAGCGATCTTCCGGCTTACTAAAGCTCAGCGTGTCGGCCAATAATGACTCCGGAACTTCCTCACCGGCACACGAATAGACATAAAGCCCGTCCTCCTCGCGCACCGCATCCACTTGCACACTCTCGCCCGACTGCAGGCGCACCGTATCGCCCTCCCGAAAAGCCACCCGAAGGATCGGCGCATTGCCCGCAGCATAGATCCGCCGCTCCCCGCTGGCCGGAAAGCTCATCTCTATCTGATGACGTGAGGCCTGATCGATCGTGCCCAACCCAAGCTCCGGCTCCGTCTCACTGCTCCACCGTTGTCCGACTCTATATTGCACCATGTAAACAAGCTCGATCAGTCCCGAACCAATGTCAAAGGCTTGCCGCACACGAATGGCTGCCTAGATTACCCCGCAAACAGCCCTATGCAGCCGGAATTCTACATCCCTGATGGAGCCGATCCATCCACAGCGAAACAACGCTGTACCCATCTCGGCATCGGTGCCCATCCCGATGACCTCGAGTTTATGGCCTACCACGGGATCAGTCATGGCTATGAGCAAGCCCAGCCCTCCTTTGGTGGTATCATCTGTACCAACGGGGCCGGTTGCTCGCGGGCCGGAAAATACAGTCACTGTAGCGACGAGGAAATGATCCGTCTCCGAGCTGAAGAACAGCGTGCAGCCGCTCGAATCGGGCGATACACTTTTGTCCAGCAGCTCGGCTTACAAAGTGCCACCGTCAAAGACCGAGCAACTCGCGATCAACTGACCGATACGATCGCCGATCTCATTGCCCACTGCCGACCCGAAGTCATCTACACCCACAATCCGCTAGACAGCCACTCCACGCATGTCGCTGTCTGCCAGACTGTGGTCAATGCAGTTCGCCAACTGGCACCGGAAATGCGCCCGAAACAGTTACTTGGATGCGAGGTCTGGCGTGGCCTCGACTGGGTTCCTCAAGCCGATAAAGTCGCCCTCGACGTAAGCGCAAATCCGGAGCTGGCAGAACGCCTCCATGCCTGCTTCGATTCCCAGATTGCCGGCGGCAAAAACTATGGGCAAGCAGTCGTTGGGCGCAGTCTGGCCAATGCCACATTTTACCAAGCCCGGGAACCTGATGGCCCCGCCCGCATCTGGTTTGCTCTGAATCTCTCTCGGCTCATGAAAGACGAGTCCCTCGCACTCGCTTCTTTTACGGAATCTCTGCTCCAACGCTTTCACCAGAGCATCGCCGACAACCTGCGGGAATTACCGCACGTTTAAACTTTGTGTGCCTTGAGAATGTCCAAATCGACAAATTCCAGTACCGAAGCATGCGTCGACTCCAGTTTGACCAACGGCGCACAACCGGATTGATAAGCCTCCATCCAACGCCCCAGACAGAGGCACCAATAATCGCCTGCCTTCAACCCGGGGAATTGGTATTCCGGCACCGGGGTGCTCAAATCGTTCCCCTGCGAACTGCTGAAAGCCAGAAAGGAATCCGTCATTTGCGCGCAGACCGTGTGCATGCCGGCATCATCCGCACAAGTATCACATAGACCCGTGCGAAAAAATCCGGTTACCGGATCTGCACTGCAAACCATAAGACTGCCTCCTAATACATTACTGGCCACAAGAGAGTATTGGTCGCAATCCACCAGCGCTGTCAAACTTACCCGCGCTTACATGGTTGAATTCTCGTTCAGATTCCCTTCTCTAGGCGAATGAGCAAAAATGAAACGCAGCCTCTCGTCGGCATTATCATGGGCAGCCAGTCCGACTGGAGCACCATGAGCGAAGCAGCCAACTTACTGGAAGCCCTCCAGATTCCATACGAAAAACAGATCGTTAGCGCTCACCGCACCCCGAAAAGACTCTATGAATATGCAGAAGCCGCGGAAGAGCGTGGCCTCCAGGTAATCATCGCCGGTGCCGGCGGAGCCGCCCACCTGCCGGGAATGACTGCAGCGATCACGACACTTCCGGTCCTCGGAGTCCCCGTACAATCAAAAGCATTGAGCGGGCAGGACTCTCTCCTCTCTATCGTGCAAATGCCTGCCGGGATTCCTGTCATGACACTCGCCATCGGTATTGCCGGGGCCAAAAATGCCGCCCTCTCCGCGGCCTCGATCCTCGCCCTGCAGGATGCTCGCCTGGCAGAACGCCTTAAAGCCTACCGCGCGGAACAAACTCATAACGTGGAAAAAACGACACTCCCTTCCTCATGATCCCTCCCGGCGCTACTATCGGCATTCTTGGAGGCGGCCAACTCGGACGTATGCTCATTCTGAGCGGACGCCCCCTCGGGTACCGCTTTCACGTCTTCGATCCGAAAGGACCCAGTACGGCAGGGCGCGTGGCCGACGATGAAGTCAATGCGCCCTATACAGATACCGATGCGCTGGGTGAATTTGCCCGGTCCGTTGACCTCGTAACACTGGAGTTTGAAAATATCCCTGCTGAAGCGATTGAAACTCTATCGGCCATCCGGCTAGTCCTGCCCGGCTGGAAAGCGCTCTACACCTGCCAACACCGTCAAAGAGAAAAAGACTTTCTCCGCGAGGGCGGTTTTCCCTGTGCTCCGTTTGCCTACGCCGATTCCGCAGAAAGCCTCGCGGATGCCGCACAAAACGTGGGGTTCCCCTGCGTCGTGAAAACCGCCGCCTTTGGATATGACGGGAAGGGACAGGTGAAACTTGAACCCATAGACGCAGGGCGCGACTTTGCCACACTTTGGGAGCAACTGGGAGCGCCTCCACGCGTCGTCGTTGAGAAATGGATCCAACATGCGGGCGAGTTCTCCGTAGTTTGCGCGCGGCGCGACGATGGCAGTACCCAAACCTTCCCCATGGCGGAAAACATCCACCGCGACCATATTCTACACGCTTCTATTTTACCGGCTCGTACCCCGCAGTCCGTCGATAAAGAAGCCGCCCGTATCGCCAAGGAGCTCGCTCAAGCCCTCGATATTGTCGGCTTGCTCGCAGTCGAATATTTTCTCGATACAGATGGCTCGCTGCTCGTCAATGAAATGGCCCCACGCCCGCATAACTCCGGCCACTACAGCATCGAGGCTTGTCATACCTCACAGTTCGAGCAACACATCCGGGCGGTCAGTGGGCTCCCCTTCGGGAGCACGCATTTGCTCCGACCGACTGTCATGATGAACCTCCTCGGTGATCTCTGGGCAAACGGAGAGCCCGACTGGCAACCACTTCTCGAAGATCCGGAGGCAAAGCTCCATCTCTACGATAAAGGCGAAGCCCGCCCGGGGAGAAAGATGGGGCATTTCACCATCGCCGGTGACGCGCCGGAACTTGCACTGGCGGCGGCAACAGACCATTTTGCCAGACTGGAAAAACACACTTTACCAACAAAACAAGGATGAGCATACACCCAAGCAAAAGCGAGTTCCTCGCACTCGCTCAAAAGGGCAACACCCTACCGGTTTATCTGGATCTCACGGCAGACTGCGAGACGCCCCTCGGCGCATATTCGAAAATTAAGAAAGACGGCCCAGCCTTCCTCTTTGAGTCGATTGTCGGAGGCGAGCGGATCAGCCGCTACTCCTTCCTCGGCGCCCAACCGCGCAAGATCTTTCGCATTTTTGGAAACGAAACGACAATCCATCATGCCGACGGAAATACCGAAACCGTTCCGACCCCTGCCGACCCATTACAAATGGTGGAAAAGGAGATGGCCCGTTACAATCCGGTTACGCTGGACGGGATGCCGCCCTTTTGCGGAGGAGCCGTTGGCTATGTTGGCCACGAATTTGTTCACACTGTCGAACCAACCATCCCAAAACCGGAGGAAAACCCCCTCGGCATGCCGGTTCTCTACTATCTGATCACTCATTCTGTGCTCATTTTTGATCACGTTCGGCAGACTCTGCGCATTTGCGTGCAGGCACACATCGAGGACAGCGATCCCGCCCAAGTCTATGCGGATGCAGTGGCTGAAATCGAGCGCATCACCAACCGACTCCGCGGTCCACATACTCTTGATCATAGAGAACTCCCGGACCCCGGTCCCATTTCCGTTCCCGAAGGCAACTTTACACGCCAGCGCTTCGAACAGGCCGTCCACCAAACCAAGGAATATATTGAGGCTGGTGATATCATACAAGCCGTTCTATCGCAACGCTTTGAGAAAGAATTTCAACCGAGACCAATCGACCTCTACCGCGCCCTGCGGACGGTCAATCCATCGCCCTATATGTTCCTCTTGGAGGACCCCGCATTTGCTGTGGTCGGCGCCTCCCCCGAAGTCCATGTTCGCCTTACCGGCGATCAAGTGGAGATCCGACCGATCGCCGGCACACGGCATCGCGGAGCAACCGAAGCAGAAGACCTGGCACTCGAGCAAGATCTGCTGGCAGATAAGAAAGAAACGGCTGAACACCTCATGCTGGTCGACCTAGCTCGCAACGATATCGGACGTGTCTGCCAGTTTGGGTCGATTGAAGTGCCCGATTACATGGTCATCGAGCGTTATTCACATGTTATGCACATTGTTTCGCAGGTTGTTGGCACCCTCCGCGAAGACCGGACGGCCTACGATCTCATGCGGGCAACATTTCCTGCCGGCACCTTGAGCGGCGCTCCCAAAGTTCGGGCGTTGCAGATCATTTCTGAACTCGAAAACTGCCAACGAGGCATTTACGGCGGGGCGCTCGGCTATTTCAGCTTCGATGGGAACCACGACTCCTGCATCGGTATTCGTACGGCAGTGGTTAAGGACGGAAACATCTATGTTCAATCCGGCGCCGGCCTTGTCGCCGATTCCGTCCCTGAAAATGAATTCATGGAAACCGTGAACAAGGCCAAAGGCATGCTCAAGGCAGTCGCTTTGGCCGAAAAAACCTTCGCTGGCGCAAAAACCGGAAATTAATTTGGCCCCTAAAATAAGTTAGGGCGGTCAGATCCGATGTATTTTCATAAGATCTATTAATAGTCCTGTCGAAGGCTACCTTCGGAAGGTTATCCAGTACATCATGGCACAAGGCACAGCACATCCAGAATCGCCAAAACCTGCCCGCAAACGCACGCGGGCAATAGCTTCCTCCGTACCCAGGTCTTCCGTCGAAAGCGACAGCGCAGATGATACGCGCAACATGACTTACGACGAACGGAGCGGACTGCGTGCCTATATGCGAGAGGTGGTGAAAACTCCCCTCCTCCGCCCGGAAGAAGAACTGAAACTGGCAAACCGCATCCGCAAAGGCGATGAAGCCGCACGGCAGCACATGATTTCTGCAAATCTTCGCCTTGTTGTGAAGATCGCCAACGACTACAACAATTTTGGCTTGCCCATACTCGACCTGATTAGCGAAGGCAATATTGGCCTAATCAAAGCCGTTGAACGATTCGACCCCTCGAAGGGCGGTAAACTCAGTACTTACGCCGCCTGGTGGATCAAACAATCAATCAAGCGAGCGCTCGCCAATCAGGGCAAAACGATACGCCTACCAGTGCATTTGGTGGATCGTATCGCTGAAATGCGTCGAATCACCACCCAATTAACCAATGAGTTGGACCGTGAGCCGAGCGATGAAGAGATTGCCTACACGATGGGGCTTCCGGTCAACAAAGTTGCTCATCTGAAGTCTGTTAGCACGCGTCCGGCCTCCCTGGATGCACCGGTCGGAGAGGACGGTGATACCAGCTTTGGTGATCTCGTTGGAGACGAGGAGCAAGCCACACCGGTGGAAGACCTGCAGGATAAGTCGCAGAAAAAAGATGTGCATGCGATCCTCAACGAACTTGAACCGCGGGAAGCGGAGATCATACGACTGCGCTTTGGCATTGATGGCAACCCGCCCCTCACCCTCGAGGAAGTCGGAGAAAAATTCAACGTTACGCGAGAACGTGTCCGCCAGATCCAAAACATCGCCATTCACAAAATGCGACGTTTAATCACCGATAACGAACGCCAGCGCTCATCGGAGGAAATCCAGCAAGAGCGCATCGCTCAGGGACGCTTGGAAGTCTTTCGTGAGTTTTTCAAACAAAACGGTACCGAAGACTAATCAGCGAAATTTTCCGAATTTACAATTCATGAAACAAATTTGACTATCCGCTGCCTAATTAAATAAGCACCTATAGATGAATTTCTTTCGAACAGCCGTACTTTGTTGCTTCCTTGCCCTGCAGGGGCAGGCGGCAATCTGCCCGATGGACCTGCTGCAGGCCATCGATTGCGCGGCTCCAAATCTCTCGGATTCTTGTTGCTCCAGCCTAGATGCGGAAGCGGTCTGCCCCTGCTCCAACGAGCAAAGCAGTCCATTCAGTCAGGAGGGTAAAGAATCCTGCGGCGGTTGCCAGATGGAAGCGCACGAACACCCTTCGGTTTGGCAAATCCAAGCGAATGATCGTTTACCTGCGCAACCAAACTCATTTTCTCAGGCTCTACACCTAGAGGCCGCGCCAACCGCACAGTCCTGCCGCCCTTTCGCGTGGATGCTTGAAGCACCGCCCGGGCCAAAGCTGAGGCAGGCTCATTGTATCTGGAGATTATGAAGGTGCCTGCGGGGTCTTGTTATCCCCGCATGATATATCATCCGGCGCGAAGCGACCGTTGATTCCGGCTGTTGCCCGGCTGTCTTCGCGCGTTCCACTTACCAAGGCACAGCCAACTCCAGACAATGAAAATTTTAGTATACATCCCATTCCTCGCGGCGACTCTCTTCACCGCTCCCTTACACGCCCAAAGGCCGGAACCTCTGGTATCACCTGAGATACGGCTCGAGGCCGCGCAATCCTACCTTCAGAACCAGACAACTCAAATTGGTGTCTACGCCAAAGGCCTGGTCTGCAGTTCCTGCGGCATTGGACTGCGCGTCCACCTCTCGAAATTAGACAGTATCGACAAGAAGCAGTTCAAGAAAGGTATCTTCCTTGATGCCTCCAAACAACTCCTGATCCTGGCCCTGAAGCCCGGCGCACAAGCGGACATCGGCGGAATTCGTCAGGCCATCGTGGATGCCGGCTACGATCCTTCCCAATACTTCCTCTGGAAGAACGGGGAAGTAGAGGTACACTCATTTTCGAAGGAATCCTAAATGTACTTAGCCCTATTGAAGCGCAGCCGAGCCACCATCATTCTGCTGCTTGTATCCATTGGTCAATTAGCTGCCGACCAGCCCATCATGAACATGATGCCACGCTGGGACGGCGGCTATGGCTTTCAGGTACTTGCTGAAACCATTCACCGCAGTGACCTAAAGCAAGGCGACGATGTGATTGCCTCCGGCTTCTCCGAGGACATCTCCGTCCTACACCTGCAAGGCGTCTATACTTGGGATCGCTCGGTGCGGCTTACCTTTAAGCTGCCTTATGTGGTGGATGCGCGCCGTGAAGTACTTGGTTCTTCCGGAGAGAAAATCGTACAAAAGGATGACGGCTTGGGAGATCTCACCCTCGCCCTGCCGGTCAAGCAGTACTTCAACCTCGCTGCACGCAGCGGCAACTGGACCCTGGCACCACAGGTACGGATTCCACTGGGTCAGGCCGACGACGCCTACGAAGTGGCCAACCGCGTCTGGGGAGGCGGCCTTTTCGCGGGCTACGAAACCGAGACCTACGACTGGTTCTTTGCCACCGG
>MDTB01198242.1_pt1 | contig 14727 bp, 12 predicted proteins | sample 811161 | NCBI WGS metagenome assembly MDTB01 (sample SAMN05326650, study PRJNA326480) | marine metagenome | isolation source: seawater | place: Mediterranean Sea | collected 2009
CGTAGGAGTCTGGTCCGTGTCTCAGTACCAGTGTGGGGGATCACCCTTTCAGGCCCCCTATCTATCGTAGTCTTGGTGAGCCATTACCTCACCAACAAACTAATAGAACGCATGCTCATCTATAACCGCCGGAGCTTTAAATATTTAATGATGCCAAAAAATATTATTACGAGGTATTAATCCAAATTTCTCTGGGCTATTCCTCAGTTATAGGTAGATTGCATACGCGTTACGCACCCGTTCGCCACTCGTCATCAAGAGCAAGCTCTCATGTTACCGTTCGACTTGCATGTGTTAGGCCTGCCGCTAGCGTTCATCCTGAGCCAGGATCAAGCTCTCCGTTGTAAAAAAAATTGTAATTGACTGTAATTGGATGTAATTAATTCTATCTTCAATATATCAATGAACTTCTTTTCCTAATTAAAAAAGGATTGCAAATATAACACTATATTAGTTACTAATCTGCAAATTATATAACTTTTTTAAGTATGCTAGTTAAATAATAAATTATTAAAAAAGCGGCTGCAAATATAAACTCTTTTATCACGCACACAAAAAAAACAACAAAAATTTATTAAAGACTATATTATATACATCAAATTATGGGTAAAAAAAGCCTTATTATATTACGTATATTTTAGATGAAATAATATCTTTGCGACAGCATAAAATAAAAAAAAATGAAAGCACTAGTTAGTATAATTATGGGTAGCACATCTGATTATCCGGTTATGGAAAAAGCAGCAAACTTCTTTAATGAAATGGAAATTCCTTTTGAAATTAATGCTCTTTCTGCACATAGAACACCAGAAGAAGTTGAAAAGTTTGCAAAAAATGCATATTCTAACGGTATAAAAGTAATTATTGCTGGAGCAGGCATGGCTGCACATTTACCAGGCGTTATTGCTGCTATGACTCCTATACCTGTAATAGGCGTGCCTATTAAAGCATCTTTAGACGGGCTTGATTCTCTTCTAGCTATAGTACAAATGCCTCCCGGAATCCCTGTTGCTACTGTGGCAATAAATGGAGCATTAAACGCAGGTATTTTAGCAGCACAAATGATAGCCACCAATGATGCAGAGTTATTTGAAAAAACTATTTTATACAAGGAAAATCTCAAAACAAAAATAGTTAAAGCAAATCAAGAATTAGCTTCTAAAGACTTTAAATATAGAGTCAAATAATCCAAAAATAATCTTTTTTCATTTAAAGGTCTAAAGATATTGGATATTAGTTATTTTATAGTATGTAAGTTATAAAGTACTAAAACAACTAATATTTCATTATCCTAATGATAATCATCATGAAACAAAAATCTTTAACACAACTACTTGACATAAGATATCCAATAATAATGGCTCCTATGTTTTTAGTAACTAATACTAGTATGATGATAGAAGCTCTAAATTCTGGAATAGCAGCTTGTATTCCTGCACTGAATTTCAGAACAAATCATGATTTTAAAAAAGCAATACAAAAAATTAGAGCAAATACAACTTCAAAAGGACTAGGTGTAAATTTAATTGTCAATAAATCTAACTTAAAAATGCAAAAGCAATTAGAAACTTGTATTGAAATGCAAGTAGATTTTATTATAACCTCTTTAGGAAACCCAGAAAAAGTAATTAACTTATCAAAAAAAAATAGAATCAAAGTATTCTGTGATGTAATAGAGGAAAAACATGCTAAAAAAGTAGAAAAAATAGGCGCTGACGGGATAGTAGCTGTAAATAAAGATGCTGGAGGCCACGCAGGTAAATTAAATTCAAAAGAGTTAATAAATCGCATCAATAGAGAATGCTCAATACCTATAATATCAGCAGGAGGAGTAGGCACTAAAACTGGTGTTGAAAGTAAAATTAAAGAAGGTTATTCTGGATTATCAATTGGCTCACCTTTTATTGCATGTAAAGAAGCTGAAATTTCGAATGAATATAAGAGAGCCTGTGTAAATTATGGAAAAAAAGATATAGTATTTACTACAAAAATATCTGGAACGCCGTGCACTGTAATCAACACTCCTTTCGTACAAAAAGTAGGAACCAAACAAAATTGGTTTGAAAAAATAATGACTAAAAATAAAAAAATCAAGAAATGGATAAAAATAATTACGTACATTAAAGGTATGAGATCAGTAAAAAAAGCTGCATTTAGCAGTACCTATAAAACCGTTTGGTGCGCAGGACCAAGCATTGAATACACTAAAAAGATCCTTCCAGTCAAGGATATTGTTAAGAAATTAACTACTTAAAGTAATTCAAAAAAATTATGCATAAATCTTAATACACCAAAACCAACACTTATTTTCATACAATTAATTATACATTATTATCTTTTACATAGATTAATACTAAATTTGCCAAATGGATAACAATAATTTTTATCTGCTAGCAAAAACTATGTTTGGACTAGAAGAAATTCTAGCTGAAGAACTTAGGAGATTAGGTGCGCAAAATGTTAAAATAATTAATAGAGCAGTCAGTTTCAAAGGAGATAAAGGCTTTATGTATAAAGCAAACCTAAATCTTAGAACGGCACTTAGAATACTAAAACCTATTGCACACTTTCAAGCACATAACGAAAAAGAACTCTACAACAAACTATATCTGATTGATTGGACAAAAATATTTGAATTAAATAATACTTTTGCAACACATGCAACAACCTACTCTGATGTTTTCAGGCATAGTAAGTATACTTCATTAATATTAAAAGATGCCATTGCAGATAGTTTTAGAAATAAATTTAACAAAAGACCTAATGTTGACCCACAAAATCCAGATGTAACCATTGACCTTCATATATCAAAACATACTTGTACTGTTTCACTTGACAGCTCTGGAAATTCATTACATAAACGAGGGTACAAATTAGATACTATTACTGCTCCTATAAATGAAGTATTAGCTGCTGGCCTTATACTTTTAAGTGATTGGAATAAAAAATCAGACTTTCACGATCCAATGTGCGGAAGCGGGACACTATTAATTGAAGCTGCTTTAATTGCTTATAATATTCCTGCCAATATTTTTCGAAAAAGATTTGGTTTCGAAGGATGGAAAGATTTTGACAAGGAACTTTGGGAAATAATAAAAGACGCCTCATTGAATAAAGAAATAGATTATAATGGTAATATTACAGGAAGTGATATTTTTCAAAAAGCAGTAAGAATAACTAGAAATAATATTTACAACGCATTAATGCATGAAAATATCAAAATAAGCAATGCTGATTTTTTTGAACAAAAAATACCCGAAGGGACATTTGTAATTTTTAATCCACCATATGGAAAGCGTATAGACATAGAGATAAATAATTTTTATGAAAAAATTGGCACAACACTAAAACATAATTATAAAGGATGTAAAGTTTGGTTAATTTCATCTGACATTGAAAATATGAAGTTTATTGGTTTAAAACCAAATAAAAAAGTAAAAATAATAAATGGCGACCTCGAATGTAGTTTTAGGAAATTTGAAATATACGATGGTAGCAAAAAAATAAAGACAAATTGATATAAAACCAATATTTAATACTAATTTATAGCTATTGTTTTAGTATTAATTCTGCTTGTTCAAGTGTAATTCTTTTTCCATTATTAGTGGCAAACACAAAAGCATCAGCAAAACCTGCCTTCTTAGCTTTCTCTAATTGAATATTTGCTAAAGATAAATCCAAATAAATACCAGCATAATACTCATACATATCCGAACCTTTAGCATTTTTATCCACATCTCCTAAAACACTTATTTTCTTCAACACTTCAGCAGAAAGAGAAGGGCCTGCTACCATAATCTGAACTGTAAATTTTAAATCAGAATTAACTTGATTTTTTTTCTTATTCCCTTCTTTTTTCAAAACATTATTTTTATTACTACTAATTGCAACATTTAAACTAATTCTTTTACCATTCTTATATGTAACGATGAAAGCATCTTCAAAACCTCTAGCTTTCATTTGCGCTTGATATCCTACAGCATCTTTATACTCAACAAATGAGCCCGCGACATACCTTACTAATCCATCTTTACCAGTAAAGAAATTAACATTTTTAACCCCCACAAAAACTTTATTTGATAAAGGTCTATCAAATGCCCCTATCTGAATTCTGTACGTAGTTTCTTCAATTGGCTCGCTTATCTGTTTGACTGCATCATCATCCTGCGAAACATCATCTTGAGAAGGGACAACTACTAACTGATTTTCGTCCATTTCCAACTCTAATACAGGCTCAACATAATTAGAAATATTACCATTATTATAAACTACGATATAATTATCATCAAAACCTAGTGATTCAAGAGAACTACCATCTCTTCTACCCATTGCATCAACTATATCATAATAATTTCCAACAGTATATATAACAACATCATCATCCATTACAAAACTCTCTAAATCTTCTATACTTAATAACTTATTTGTAATTTGAGCAGAAATACCATCTTTGAATTCTGCAATCTTAACTTTATAAATTAGTCTAGAAACCTCCAAATCATCATTTAAACCCTCATTAAATGCTTGATTAAATGCATTAGCCTTAGCAATAAGATATTCGTCAACAGTTTGATAATTCTCACGCTTAATCTCAACCTCATTATAGAAATTTGCATACTTTCTTGAAGCAACTTCAATATCAGAAAACATCGTGCTGTATTGATCAGCTGTTAACTCAACTCCATTTTCATCTATAATAGATCCTTCAGGCGTATTTTGCTCTTTATCTAAATAATTTGGAACACCATCATTATCATCATCTAGTGGACAACCATTTTTATCAACTTGTATTCCAATTGGAGTATTAGGGCAGTAATCATCCATATCACGTACCATATCTCTATCCTGATCCTCCGACTCTAATTTTGCAAAATCAACATCCATATAATAACTTTCATCATAATCAAAACTACTTTTATTACGAGTAAACAAATCATAATGAATAGCAAAATTTAATGACTTATATCCATCTGGATTACCCTCATTTACTTTTGACATATCAATGTCTGACATACCTAGACCAAAATTCATTGAAACATCAAATTGCAACCTTGCAGTCAAATCCATCCTTAAACCTAATGCCAAAGGCAATGTAATAGCGCTAGATCTTTCTTGCTTTTCATTAGCAATAGTTGTTGAAACACCTAATCTCTGTACTCCTAAAGATACAACTGGACTAATTTTAGAATTATTCAACAATTCATTTACTGTATAACCTAATGATAAACCAAACCCATCTAAATCTGAATAAAAACTCTCAACACCATTATTAGCTGAAAAAGGCATTTTTAAAATCAAAAATGAGAAATCCAAATTATTCGCAAGATCAAATTTCATTCCTGCATAAAAACCTGATTTTCCTTTTAAAATATCTATCTCTTGATTCTGAATATCACCTGTTAAAGTATAAATACCTGAACCTAAAGTAAATTTAGGTTGAAATAATTGATTTTGTTTTTCATCAATCAATTTGTCCTGTGCAAGAATATTTGATGAAATTACCAAAATAAAAAGGATAGCTACTTTTTTATGCAAATGAGTCATTATTATGATTTTTATTATTGGGGTAAAAGTACTAAAAAAATCAGAATGTAATCAGACATACTAAAAATTAGGCTTTAAGGTATACTTTTTATAGAATTCTTCGATAATTTCAACGGCTTCAAGAGGAGTGTCAACAATATTAAATAAATCTAGATCCTCAATACTAATATTATGTTCTAGTTCTAATACAATTTGTTTAATCCAATCAATAAGCCCATGCCAATAAGAACATCCCACCAAGACTATAGGAAAACGAGCAATCTTACCAGTTTGTATTAAAGTAATTGCTTCAAATAATTCATCAAGCGTACCTACTCCTCCAGGTAATACAATAAAGCCTTGGGCATATTTTACAAACATCACCTTCCTAACAAAAAAATAATCAAAATTTAAAAGTTTATCATTATCAATAAACTCATTATGAAGTTGTTCGTAAGGCAACTCAATATTTAGCCCCACTGACTTTCCTGCTCCTCTTTTAGCTCCCTTATTAGCTGCTTCCATAATTCCAGGACCACCACCGGTAATTACACCAAAACCTTTTTGTGTCAATAAATAACCAATCTCTTCTGCCTGATAATAATATTTATTATCTGAATTTGTTCTTGCTGAACCAAAAACTGAAACACAAGGCCCAATTTTTGATAACGATTCAAATCCTTCAACAAATTCAGACATAATTTTAAAAATCTGCCAAGAATCTGCAGTTTTTATAGCATTCCAATTTTTTTCCTTAAATGCTTTTATAATTTTTTTCTCTGATTTGGTCATTTTAAATATTATTTAAATTAATATATACTAGTGTAATTCCTCTTGTAAAAACATACCAGTATAACTATTTTTACATTTGACGATTTCTTCTGGTTTTCCGTTACAAACAATACAGCCTCCCCCTTCACCTCCTTCTGCTCCAATATCAATAATATAATCTGCAGATTTTATCACATCTAAGTTATGTTCAATAACTATAACCGAATTTCCTTTTTCAACAATTGTATTAATTACTCTCAATAAAATCTTAATATCTTCAAAATGCAAACCAGTTGTTGGTTCATCAAGAATATAAAATGTATTACCTGTACTTCGCTTAGACAATTCAGATGCTAATTTTATTCTTTGCGCCTCTCCTCCAGAAAGAGTAGTAGCTGATTGACCTAAAGTAATATACCCAAGACCAACATCCTGTAATGTTTTCAACTTTTGATAAATAGAAGGCAGTTTTGTAAAAAATTCAACAGCTTGATCAATTGTAAAATCTAAAACATCAGCAATTGATTTGCCTTTAAACTTAATTTCTAAGGAATCTCGATTATATCTTTTACCATTACATTCTTCACAATGCACCTCAATATCTGGAAGAAAATTCATTTCAATAGTCTTCTTACCCCCACCTTTACACCCTTCACATCTACCACCAACTACATTAAAAGAAAACCTTCCAGCTTTAAATCCCCTGATCTTTGATTCAGGTGTATTTGCAAAAAGATTTCTTATATCTGAAAAAAAACCTGTATATGTTGCTGGATTTGACCTTGGAGTTCGACCAATAGGTGATTGATCTACAGAAATAACTTTATCAATATTTTCAATACCTAAAATAGCTTCGTAAGCTAATGGCTCCTTCTCACCTCGAAATAAATATTTATTAAGTATTGGATAAATTGTTTCATTTATTAAAGTAGATTTTCCACTGCCAGAAACACCTGTTATACAACAAAATAATCCAAGTGGGATATCAACATTAATGTTTTTGAGATTATTACCACTTGCTCCTTTAATACTCAAAAATTTTCCATTACCTATCCTTCTTTTTCTAGGAATTTTAATCTCTCTATTTCCATTTAAATAATCAGAAGTAATATACTTATCCTTCAAAATTTCTGTATACACACCTTTAGAAACTATATCTCCTCCATGAATACCAGCTCCAGGTCCTAAATCAACAATAAAATCAGCTTGCTTCATCATATCTTTATCATGCTCAACAACAATTACGGAATTACCTAGATCTCTTAGCTTTTTTAGAGATACTATAAGTTTCAAATTATCTCTTTGATGTAAACCAATACTGGGTTCATCCAAAATATATAAAACATTTGTAAGCTGTGTACCTATTTGAGTTGCCAAGCGAATCCTTTGTGCCTCCCCCCCACTTAGACTTTTAGATGTTCTATTTAATGAAAGGTAAGACAAGCCAACATCTATTATAAATTGCAATCTTTTGCTAATTTCTTTAATGATTTGTTTAGCAATCTTTAACTCATTATCATTTAATGAATATGCAATAGAATTAACCCACTTATCAAATTTAGATATATCCATATTTGAAACTTCGTGAATATTTTTATCAGCAACTTTAAAACTTGAAGATTCGACATTTAATCTAGTACCTCCGCAGCTTTTACAAGGCAAATCCTGCATATATTTTTCTGCCCATTTCTGAATTGAATTAACAGATGTATTCTTTGATTGATCATTAATAAAATTAACAATACCTTCAAAATCAATCTTATATTCTTTTGAAATACCTGCAGATTCAAGCTTAACTTTTAAGGTCTCCTTTGTTCCGTACATTATTGCTTTAATTCCATCATCTGAAATCTTAGAAAAAGGAGTATTTAAAGAAAAATTATATTTTTTTCCTATCAACTCAATCTGACTAATTATCCAGTCTGCTCTACGATTTGCTATAGGTGAAATTGCCCCCTGACTTATACTAATATCTCTATTAGGAACAATCTTTTTTTCATCCACGACCTTATATATACCTAGCCCATTGCATGAGGGACATGCTCCTCTTGGAGAATTAAATGAAAATGAATTAGGTTCAGGATTTTTATATGCAATACCTGTTTCTGGGCACATTAACAATCGACTAAAATATCTAACTTTTTTACTTTCTGAATCCATCACCATCATTACACCATCACCTTCCTTCATCGCTAACCTTAATGAGGACAACAATCTATTCTTGTTTTTACATGCTACTGTTAATCTATCAATAACTACTTCAATATCATGAATCTTATACCTTTCTAAACTCAATGACGGACTTATATCAATAATATCACCATCTACTCTAGCTTTTAGATACCCCTTCTTAGCTAATGAAAAAAATAGTTCAGCATAATGCCCTTTTCTGGATTTAACTACAGGTGCTAGAATACTTATTAACTTCCCATCCATCTGGTTCATAATCAAATCTATTATCTGATCATCGGTAAAACTAACCATCTTTTTTCCTGTTTTATAAGAATGAGCAATACCTATTCTGGCATAAAGCAATCTTAAATAATCATAAATCTCTGTAATAGTACCTACTGTTGATCTTGGATTTTTTGATGTTGTTTTTTGTTCAATAGCTACTACAGCACTCAAACCCGTTATTTTATCCACTTGTGGACGCTCCATATTACCTAAAAATTGACGTGCATATGCATTAAAAGTTTCTAAATATCTTCTTTGGCCTTCAGCATGAATAGTGTCAAATGCTAAAGATGATTTGCCACTACCACTTTTACCCGTAAAAACAACAAGCTTATTTCTTGGAATTTGCACGTCAATATTTTTAAGATTATGTACGCGAGCTCCATAAATACTAATAACATCTTTTTGATTTTTCATATTAATCTAAATCAGATTCTGTCTGTATCCTAATGTTATCAAAAACCATTAAAGATGTATTTAAAGGGATTTTGAAAGTATACTCTTTGCTATAATTAGGTAATGATGTAGATCTTAACCAAGGATTATATTCTTTTAATAATTTATAATTTATTCCATGATGTTTTGCAAATTCAGCAAGGCTAGAAATTGTTGAGTCTATCTTAATAGTTTTGCATTTTGACATAGTATACAGATCTCTCTTTCGGAACATAAAACCATATTTTTTAGGATTTTGCATAATCTCTTTAACAGCAATAATCCTAAAAACATATCGAGAAGTTTCAGAGTTTAAATAAAGATTATAATAATTATCTGAAGCTTGTCTTTCAATAGCCCTCTTAACACCATTATTACCCATGTTATATGCAGCAGCGGCCATAGTCCAACTTCCAAAATTATTATATGAATCTTGTAGATATTGACATGCCGCAATAGTTGACTTTTCTAAATTATATCTTTCATCAATCTTTGAATTAACCTCAAGACCGTACTCTAGAGCCGTTCCTTTCATTATTTGCCAAAAACCAGCTGCTCCTGATGGTGACACTACATTATCTAAACCACTTTCAATAACCGCTAAATATTTAAAATCATCAGGAATATTATATCTTTTAAGAATTGGTTCAATAATAGGAAAATACTTATTAGCTTTCTTAAAATATAGCATAGTATTAGATTGCCAATATGTGTTTTTCAATAATTCTTTATCAATGCGCTCCCATATATTAGATGAATTGAGGGGGACTTTTTCAGCAGAAAAATCTAATTCTTCTGGCTGTATAATAGCAAAAATTCCATATTTCAAATTAAATTGCTCTTGATGTAAATTGTCATCTAACTTTACATCGCCTGAAAATATAAAAAATCTTGATAACAATAACAAAAAAAATATTACTAATAAAGAAAAAATATATCTATAAATCATAATGAAAATGGGGAAATAAAATCTTTAAAACTAGATGCAGATGTATCCTTATTAGATATCAAAGGATTTTTTACACCCCAATTAATATCTAAATCAGGGTCATTCCAAGATAAAGAGTGTTCAGATTCTTTATTATAAACTTCAGTACATTTATAAGAAAATATCGTATTATCCTCAAGTGCAACAAAACCATGTGCAAAACCAACAGGAATCCAAAAAACTTTTTTATTATATTGAGACAAATTAACAGCAACATGATGACCATAAGTTAAAGAACCCTTTCTAATATCTACTGCAATGTCAACAACAGCACCTTGAATTACACGAACTAACTTCCCTTGCGCATATGGGGGATCTTGAAAATGTAATCCTCGTAACACTCCTTTTTTTGATAATGACTGATTTTCCTGTACAAAATCTAAATTTAAACCAGCATCTACATATGCTTGTTTTCTCCAGCTTTCAAAAAATTCACCTCTATCATCACTAAAAACCTCAGGAGTTATTATTAATAATCCATCTATTGGTGTTTTTTTAATCTCCATAATATCTTTAAAAATTCAAATATAGAAAAATTACTACCTACTTTTTAATTAATTAACAAACAATAATTGTAGATTTGCCAACAAAAATTAAAACAATGAAAAAGATAAATTTATTAATCATAAGTATTGCTTTATTTTTAGGCTCATGCACTAAAAAAAATACTTACAAAACACCAGAAACTGAAATGGAAAAAGTTAGTTATAGTTTAGGAGTTAATATGGCTTCTAGCGTTAAATCTCAAGGTTTAGATTCTATTGATGCAAATGCAGTCGCAAAAGCATTTAACGACGTTTTTGAAGGAAACGATCTTGATATATCAGAAGAAGAAAGTATGAATATTTTACAAGATTTCTTTGGAAAATTACAAGCTCAAAAAAGCGCTAAAGCGAATGAAGATGGAATAGCATACCTTACTGAGAATGCACAAAAAGAAGGTGTAATAACTACTGAAAGCGGATTGCAATATGAGGTTCTAGTTGCAGGAAAAGGAAAAAAACCAAATCCTGACGATCAGGTAACTGTACACTATCATGGCATGTTAATAGATGGAACTGTTTTTGACAGTTCTATTGACAGAGGTCAACCAGCAACTTTTGGTGTTACGCAGGTTATAAAGGGATGGACAGAAGCATTGCAATTAATGAGTGTTGGTGATAAATGGAAATTAACAATTCCATCAAATTTAGCATATGGAGACCAAGGTGCAGGCGGCATGATTGGACCAGGAGAAACTCTAATATTTGAAGTAGAACTATTATCAATTAAATAACCTAATCTACAAAAAATACAATATAAAAAGCCGAGACATTTCTCGGCTTTTTTAATTTAATCATAAAAGATTACTTTTTACGAAAATAAATTTCTATTGGAATGCCTGAAAAATTAAAGTTTGCACGTAATTGGTTTTCAATATATCTTTTGTAGGGTTCTTTTATATATTGTGGAAGATTAGCAAAAAAAACAAATGAAGGAATCTTAGTTGGTAATTGAGTACAATATTTAATCTTGATATATTTACCTTTTATAGATGGAGGCGGAACATTTTGAATTAAAGGTAACATAACATCATTTAAAACCGAAGTCTTAATCTTTTGCCTTCTATTATTATAAACCTGAATAGCTGTTTCTAACGACTTTAATAGTCTTTGCTTTTCTAAAGCTGAAACAAATAAAATAGGAACATCTGTAAATGGCGCAATTCTTTTCTTAATCTCATGTTCTATTTTATTTGCAGTGTCTGTTGACTTATCTATAAGATCCCATTTATTCACCATTATTATAATTCCTTTCTTATTTCTATCGGCTATATGAAAAATCCTTTGATCTTGTGACTCAAAACCTCGTTCAGCATCTATAACATGTATGCATATATCAGAATGCTCAATAGCACGAACAGAACGCATTACAGAATAAAATTCTAAATCCTCATGTACATTCCTTTTTTTTCTTAACCCAGCAGTATCAACCAAAATAAAATCAAAACCAAATTGATTATATTTAGTATCTAAAGAATCTCTAGTAGTACCCGCGATATCCGTTACTATATTCTGTTCTTTACCAATCAACGCATTTATGACTGAAGATTTGCCAACATTTGGTCTGCCTATCACTGCAAACTTTGGTAAAACAGAATCAATCATATCATCTTCACTTGGAAAATTTGCAACCAACTCATCAAGAAGTTCACCAGTTCCGCTACCACTAATTGATGATAAAGGAATATAACTACCTAAACCTAAACTATAGAATTCTACGGCTTCATCTAACAATTCTTTATTATCGACTTTATTTACTGCAAGAATTACCTTCTTATTTGACCTCCTAAGAAGCTTAACCACTGCCTCATCCAAATGCGTTACTCCTGATGTTGCATCGACCAAAAATAATATAATACTAGCCTCATCAATTGCAAGTTGAACTTGTTTTCTTATTTCTGATTCAAAAATATCATCACTTCCCTGCACATATCCTCCAGTATCAATCACTGAAAATTCACGACCGTTCCACTCCGCTTTTCCATAATGCCGATCACGAGTCACACCGCTTATCTCATCAGTAATAGCCTGTCTAGTCTGCGTAAAGCGATTAAAAAGAGTTGACTTACCAACGTTTGGCCTTCCTACTATTGCTACAATATTACTCATAATTTATACCCAAATTTCTTCAACTGATTATTATCATTCCTCCAATTCTTTTTTACTTTAATTGGTGTTTCTAAAAACACCTTTTTTCCTAAGAGATTCTCTATATCTCTTCTGGCCTCAGAACCAATACGCTTTAATCCCATACCTTTATGACCAATGATAATACCCTTTTGACTCTCTCGCATTACAAAAATTATCGCTCTAATCTTAATTATATCTACTTCATCTAAAAAATCCTCTACTTCAATCTCCACAGAATATGGTATTTCTTTTTTGTAATGTTTTAAAATTTTCTCTCGAATAATTTCTTCAACAAAAAATCTCTCTGACTTATCAGTCAATGCGTCCTTATCATAATATGGTGGGGAAACAGGTAGCATATCAACTAACTTTGTTATAATGACATTCAGATTAAAATTATTTAATGCAGAAATTGGCAACAACTCTGCATGAGGCAATTCTTTTTTCCACTTTTTTATCTCCTGAGACACAAAGTCCTGTTGTGCTAAATCAATCTTATTAAGTAAAATAATTAATGGAGTATCTGTAGTCTTTAACTTCTCAAAAAGTTTATTATCCTTTAATCCTTTTTCACCAACCTCGATCATATAAATAAGAATATCTGCATCATTAAAAGCAGAATAAACAAAATTCATCATACTCTCTTGCAACTTATATAGGGGCTCAATTATACCAGGGGTATCGGAAAAAACAATTTGGTAATTATCACTATTTAAAATACCTAAAATTCTATGGCGAGTAGTTTGGGCTTTATGTGTAATGATAGAGAGCTTCTGACCAATCAAAGCATTCATCAAAGTAGATTTTCCTACGTTTGGATTACCAATAATATTTACAAAACCAGCTTTGTGTTGCATTTTACAAAGAAAAGAAAAATGCATTAATCATATTAACAAAATACTATTTAGAATTTTCTTGATGCCCCAAACATAGGAATTACTCCTTCCATTTCAGGATTCATCAATAATTGAAAATCCCATGTGATAGCTCCTGCTCCATTTTTAGCAGTAACTCTATTTATTTTTCTAAAATACCTAATACCAGGACCACCCAACAAGGTGAAATCCTGATCAGCAGGATTAAAGACCCATCCTTCAAAAACAAATGCGAACCTTCTATTTGTTCTAAAAGTACCTCCAACATTAAAAACTGTTCTTTCGCTTGGATTTAAATTTGGAGAAACATTATAACCTGCTCCAAATGTAAAATTATTTTCCTTACTCCCAGAAGTAAAAACCATATATGGCATATTAACAAGTGCGTCGACTTCTCCTCCAGACCATCCAAATAAATCGCCTACATAGAACCAACCAAAAGCATAATTCAAATTCTTTTTAAGATTAAAAGAAAATTTAGCATTTACAGAACTCGGAATACCAAATGGTGTTGTTCCGCCTCCAATTGAAAATTCATCTGTTATACCCCACTGTGCTTGCCAAAATATCCAATAAGAATGAGAATAATAACCTTCTCCTTGTTCTAAGCCAAATGCAGAAGGAGAAAAGAAATATCTAGAATCATGCAAATTAGGAAACCAATATTCTCCATCCTTTAAATTATCTGCTGTCACTTCATGTGTTTGTGCAATCATAACTTTAGGAATATAAACTTCCTCTCCCTCAAGATTATTAATATAAATATTGCCGCTCTCAGCCTTAATAAAAGTACCTATAATGGTCGTGCCATCTCTAAATTCATAAATATACTTCTTACCAGCTATTTTACTTTGACAGTATGTATTATTAATTATTAGAAAAGCGAATAAAAATGTTAAAAATAAATTTTTCATATTATGTTTTTTTAATTAAGGTAAAAATAAAATACTTAAAATATATTATTATGCAAAGCATTATGCTTAGCATAGGAATAATATATAGCTAG
>MDTB01076519.1_pt1 | contig 14724 bp, 19 predicted proteins | sample 811161 | NCBI WGS metagenome assembly MDTB01 (sample SAMN05326650, study PRJNA326480) | marine metagenome | isolation source: seawater | place: Mediterranean Sea | collected 2009
CTTAAAGAATTTAATTTTCCAATAGTAAAGGATAGTGAAAAAAGAAAGAAAAAAATTAAAAAAATTGTTCAAAGTGAAAAAAAAGAAGATAAATCAGAGAAAGGATAACATGGCTAAAACAAGTGCAGTTCAGAGAAATTTAAAACGTATTAAAATGGCAAAGAGATTTCAAAATAAAAGAAAAAAATTAAAAGCTATAATTAATAACAAAAAACTTCCATTAAACGAGAGGTTTGCAGCTCAATTAAAATTATCTAAGCTTCCAAAAAATTCTGCAAAAATTCGTATAAGAAATAGATGTGAGATAACAGGAAGGCCACATGGTGTTTATAGAAAACTAAAAATTTCTAGAATTGCATTAAGACAAATGGCTTCATCTGGTAAAATACCAGGGATGACAAAATCAAGTTGGTAAAGGAGGAATATGAGTTTAGTTGATCCTATTGGAGATATGTTAACAAGAATAAGAAATGGTCAGATGCGAACATTAAGTAAAATTAATGTGCCTCATTCTAATTTTAGATCTAAGATCTTAGAAGTTTTAAAAAAAGAAGGTTACATATTAGATTTTGAAGTAAGTGAAAGTGAAAATAAAATAAAATCTATTATTGTAAAACTCAAATATTATGAAGGTCAACCTGTAATAAAAGAAATTAAAAGAATATCAAAACCTGGTAGAAGAGTTTATTCTAGAGCAGATAGTATACCTAGAGTACTTAATGGTTTAGGTCTTGCAATTTTATCAACTAGTAAAGGAGTAATGTCTGACACCGAGGCAGTTAAAAATAATTTAGGTGGAGAAATAATTTGTAGGATTTTTTAATGTCAAAACTTGGAAAAAAATCTATTTTAATACCAAAGGAATCTACAGTAAAAGTGGAAGGAGACTCATTATTGGTTTCTGGACCAAAAGGTTCACAGAAAATTGCATTTAATCAGAAAATATTTTCTTCAAAAATTAATGAAAAAAATGAATTTCAGATTTTACCTGTTAAGAAAGATAAAAAAACATCATTGATGTGGGGGACCTACAGAAGTTTGATAAATAATGCTGTTCTTGGAGTAACTAAAGGACACGAAAAAAACTTAGAATTATCAGGTGTTGGTTTCCGGGCTAGTTTGAAAGGTGAACAGCTTGTTTTGTTATTAGGTTTTAGTCATGAGGTTAAATACACAATACCAAAAGGAATCAGCATAAAAGTTGAAAAGCAAACCAAACTGAATATTACTGGTTCAGATAAAGAACTCGTATCAAAAGTTGCTGCTGATATTAAATCATTAAAACCAGTAGAGCCTTATAAAGCCAAAGGAATTAAGGAAAAAAATCAATATGTTATTAGAAAAGAAGGAAAGAAAAAGTAAAGATGAAAAAAATTAATTCTAAAACAAAGCGTTTACTTAGGAATAGAAGCAAATTAAAGAAATTTAATGTTGATCGTTATAGAATAACAATTTTTAAATCTTTAAAAAATATTTCTGCGCAAATCATTGACGATAGAGCTAATAAAACAATAGTTTCAGCATCTTCCACAGAAAAAAACTTTAAGAAAGATAAAAAAAATAAAACTAATTTATCTGTAGTTTTAGGTGAAATTTTAGCAAAAAGAGCTAATGATAAAAAAATTAACAAAGTATATTTTGACAGAGGTGGTTACAAGTATCATGGCAGAGTTAAAGCTCTAGCTGAATCACTAAGAAAGAATGGATTAAGTTTCTAATGAGAGAAAAAAGTGAATTTGTAGAAAAATTGGTTTCTATCAACAGAATAACAAAAGTTGTTAAAGGTGGTAGAAGATTTGGATTTGCAGCAATAGTCGTTGCTGGAAACCAAAAAGGATCTATAGGTATTGGTACAGGAAAGTCAAAACAAGTTCCAGATGCAATAAAAAAAGCTACGGAAGTTGCAAAAAGAAATATGTTTAAAATACCTTTAAAAGATGGAAGAACTTTACACCATGATGTTTATGCAAAGAGTGGATCAGGAAAAATTTTAATGAGATCAGCACCTACTGGAACTGGAATTATAGCAGGAGGAGCTACAAGAGCAGTTTGTGAAGTTTTAGGAATCCAAGATATAGTTGCAAAATCATTAGGATCTCCGAATCCTCACAATGTTTTAAAAGCTGTACTACAAGGTTTGAAAAGCCAAAGTTCACCAAAAATTATTTCTGTTATGAGAAATAAAACAATCTCAGAAATAATTAAAAAAAGAGAAAAATAAAAATGAAATTAAATACTTTAGTCAAAACAAATACTTCAAAGATGAGAGTAGGAAGAGGTATTGGTTCTGGAAAGGGAAAAACTTCTGGAAGAGGAGTAAAAGGTCAAAAATCTAGATCGGGAGTTGCGATTAATAGTTTTGAAGGAGGTCAAATGCCTTTGTATCGTAGACTTCCTAAAAGAGGTTTTAACAGTATACGAAAAGATATTATTGCAAAAATAAATCTAGAAGATATTGAAATGTTTTTAAAAAACAAAAGAATAAAAAATCAAGATGAAATATCAATAAAATATTTAATAGATAAAAAAATAGTTAAAAAAAAATATGATAAATTAAAAGTTTTAGGAACAGGAGATCTAAAAGAAAAACTTAAAATAAAAACTGACTACATTTCAAAATCTGCAAAAGAAAAAATTGAAAAAGCAGGTGGTTCAGTGACTATTTTGAGTGATACTAAAAAAAAGTAATAAATGGCTGACGAAGCAAACATATCTTCACATTCATCTGATTTAAGAAATAGAATTTTTTTTACTATTTTTATTTTATGTATTTATAGACTTGGAACGTATGTTCCAATAGCTGGTATAGATCCTGTTGCTTTACAACAAGTTATGTCTTCAAGTCAAAAAGGTTTGCTGGGAATGTTTAATGTTTTTTCTGGGGGTGCCATTCAAAGGATGGCAATCTTTGCTTTAGGTATAATGCCCTACATTTCATCTTCAATAATAGTTCAATTAATGACAGGAGTGTCTGATTATTTTAAAAATTTAAAAGAACAAGGGGAGCTAGGTAGAAAAAAAATTACACAGATTACTCGTTACGGCACTGTTTTAATTGCTACTCTACAAGGATATGGAGTCTCGGTTGGTTTAGAAAATGCAGGAGGATTGGTTTTATCTCCGGGAATTTATTTTAAATTAATGACTACCATTTCGTTAGTAGCTGGAACTACTTTTTTGATGTGGTTGGGGGAACAAATAACTTCTAGAGGTATTGGGAACGGTATATCACTAATAATATTTTCTGGAATTGTTGCGGAGATACCAAGAGCATTAGCTTCTACATTTGAGTTAGGAAGAACAGGAGCTTTATCTCCAACAATGATTATAGGTATTTTTATTTTAATTATTGTTACAGTCATGTTTATTGTCTTTATGGAAAGAGCGATGAGAAAAATTCTTATTAACTATCCAAAAAGACAAATGGGAAATAAGATTTACGGAGGAGAGTCTTCTTATCTTCCCTTAAAAATAAACACCGCAGGAGTTATCCCGGCAATTTTTGCTTCTGCCTTATTATTATTACCGATTACTTTTTCTAATTTTGGAATATCAGACTCAGAAGCTTTTATAAATTTTTCATCTTTATTTTCTCAAGGGCAACCTCTTTATATGCTGTTATATGCTTTTGGAATTATTTTCTTTGCTTTTTTCTACACCTCTATTGTATTTAATCCAAAAGAAACAGCAGAAAACTTAAGAAAATACGGAGGTTATGTTCCGGGTATAAGACCAGGTGAAAGAACAGCAGATTACATAGAAAATATTTTAACAAAATTAACAACAATTGGTGCTTCTTATCTAACATTAGTATGTTTAATGCCGGAATTTTTAATTGCAAAGTATCCAATACCTTTTTATTTAGGAGGAACATCGGTTTTAATTGTAGTAGTTGTTGCAATGGATACGGTTACTCAAGTTCAAACTCGTATGATGAGCTCTCAATACGAATCATTAATTAAAAAAGCAAAATTCAATAAATAATTTTATGAATATAATTATATTTGGTCCACCTGGAGCTGGGAAGGGAACACAATCAAAATTTATTGTGAATAAATACAATCTATATCAATTATCTACAGGCGAGCTTTTACGTAACGAAATTAAAAATAAAACAGAATTAGGATCTCAAATTTCGTCAATCATAAATTCTGGTGAACTAGTTTCAGATGAAATAGTTAGCGATTTGATAGAAAAATTTATTTCAAATGATATTTATAAGCATAAAATTATCTTTGATGGGTATCCAAGGAATTTAACTCAAGCAAAGAATTTACATAATTTATTAAAAAAGTATAAACAAAAAATAGATATTGTTTTAAAATTGTCTGTAAGTTTAGAAACAGTTAAAAAAAGAATTTCAGAAAGACAAAATCAAGAAAAAAGAGCAGATGACAATGAAGAAATAGCAATTAAAAGATATAAAACTTATGAAAAATCCTCTGAACCAGTTATAGATTATTATAAGCAATCTAATTTACTCAAAGTTGTAAACGGTGAGACAGGAATATCAGAAATTAATAGTGAAATTAGCGGGTTAATTGACGCTATGAAGGGTTGACTTTAAATGATTACTCAATATAAATACGCAGGAAACTTAAAACATCATAAAATATGGCTCGAATAGCAGGCGTTAATATTCCCGTTGATAAAGTTGTGCACACAGCATTAACGTATATCCATGGTATTGGAGATCATAATTCAAAACTTATTTGTGAGAAATTAAACATACCTCTAAACAAGAGAGTTAATAAATTATCAGAGGAAGAAGTATTAAAAATTAGAGAATATATTGATGAAAATTACAAGGTAGAAGGAGATCTACGAAGAGAAGTTTCAATGAATATTAAAAGATTGGTAGATTTAGCAAGCTACAGAGGATCAAGACATAAGAAAAAATTACCTGTTAGAGGACAGAGAACACATTCAAACGCTAGAACTAGAAAAGGAAAAGCTATTGCTATAGCAGGGAAAAAACTTACTCCTTTGAAGAAATAAAAATAAAAAAATGAATAAAAAAGTTGAAAAAGTTGAAGATAATAATAAAAAAGTAGAAGAAAAAAATTTAAAAAAACCTCAAAAAAAGAAAATTAAACAAAAAAAAATTATTTCTTCAGGGATTGCTTTTGTTAATTCAACATTTAATAACACTATAATTTCTATTGCTGATGAACAAGGAAATGTCGTTGCTTGGTCATCTGCTGGAACAAAAGGATTTAAAGGTTCAAGGAAATCTACTCCTTATGCCGCTCAAGTAGCAGCGGATCATGCTGGAGGAAAAGCTTATGAACAAGGACTTAGAACTTTATCTGTTCAAGTAAAAGGACCAGGTTCAGGAAGAGAAACTGCTTTAAGAGCATTGCAATCAATAGGTTTTAAAATTATTTCGATTAAAGACACTACCCCAATGCCACATAACGGCGCAAGACCACCAAAAAAGAGGAGAGTATAATGGAGAACATAAGTATTATTGACAAAAATTGGAAATCATTAACCAAACCGTCAAAACTTGAAATTACAAGTAACGAAGATAAAACAGTAGCAAAAGTCATTGCAGAACCTTTGGAAAAAGGTTTTGGACAAACTATAGGCAACGCTTTAAGAAGAATATTATTATCTTCGATTCAAGGAGCTGCAGTTACAGCAATTCAAATAGACGGAGTTCTACATGAATTTTCATCGATAAAAGGAGTAAGAGAAGATGTAACTGACATTGTTTTAAATGTAAAAAATTTGGCTGTTAAATTAAATTCAACTGGATCAAAAAAATTAATTTTGGACGCGACAGGACCAAAAGAAGTAAAAGCTAAAGATATTACACCTGTTAATGGTGTTGAAATTCTAAACATGGATCAAACAATTTGTAATTTAGATGAAAAAACAAAATTTCATATGGAATTCATTATAAATAGTGGCAGAGGCTATGTGTTAGCACAAAAAAATAAAACTGAAGAAACTCCGCTTGGACTAATAGCTATTGATTCTCTTTTTAGTCCAGTAAAAAAAGTTTCATATTCAATTGACAGCACTAGAGAAGGAGATGCTTTAGATTATGATAAACTCACAATGCAAGTTGAAACCAACGGAACCATACCAGCAGAAGATGCGGTAGCATTCGCAGCAAGAATTTTTCAAGATCAATTATCAATGTTTGTTAATTTTGAAGATCCAAAAGAGGTTCCAGCACAAACCAAATCAACAGAACCAGAATTTAATAAAAATCTTTTGAAAAGAGTTGAGGAATTGGAACTTTCAGTTAGATCAATGAATTGTTTGAAGAACGATAATATTATTTACATTGGTGATCTTGTTCAAAAAACAGAATCAGAAATGTTAAGAACACCAAATTTTGGTAGAAAGTCACTTAATGAAATTAAAGAAGTTTTAAGTTCTATGTCACTTTATCTTGGAATGGAAATACCTAATTGGCCACCAGATAATATTGTAGAATTATCAAAAAAATTAGAAGAAAGTACATATTAAATGAGACACAAGTTGGGATATAGGAAATTAAACAAGACAACAGAACATAGAAAAGCTTTGTTTCAAAATATGCTAAATTCTTTAATAAAGTATGAGCAGATAGTTACAACTTTACCAAAAGCAAAAGAGCTAAAACCAAAAATTGATAAAGTTATTACTTTAAGCAAGACGAGTGATCTAAATAATAAAAAAAGTCTATTTTCTAAATTACAAGACAAAACATCTGTAAAAAAAGTTTTTGAAACTTTTTCAAAGAGATATGCTAATAGAAAAGGTGGTTATTCAAGAGTACTAAAGGCTGGTTTTAGAACTGGTGATGATGCTCCAATGGCAGTCATTGAATTAGTAGACAGAGATGTTAATGCAAGAAAAATTGACAAGCCTAAAAAAGTTGAATCTACAAAAAAAGATAAAGAATCACTTCCAAAAGCTGCTAGCAAATAATATAAAATTAGATCTCAAATGCTCAAAAAGTTTATAGTCAACAAAGACTATCATAATTCTCGTTTTGACCGGTGGTTTAAACAAAATGTTTCTGATGTTCCACAGTCTCTCATAGAAAAATTTATTAGAAAAAATAAAGTTAAAATTAACAGAAAGAAAACAAAAACAAAGTATAGAGTTCAACTTAATGATGTTATCGAGGTCTATGGTACGGAAAATTTAAAGCCAAAAGATCAATCAAAAAAAATTAAATATAAACCTTCTGAAAAAGAGAAAAATAAATATGGAGAATTTATTATAGAAAACAATGATAATTTTATAGTAATAAATAAGCCAAGCGGAATACCGGTTCAATCTGGAACAAAATCTTTTAAAAACATCATTGATACACTAAGAAATACAAAATATTTTGAAAATACAAAACCTTTTGTTGTTCATAGATTAGATAAAGAAACCTCTGGAGTGATGATAGTAGCTAAAAATAGAGAATACGCTCAATTACTTACATCACTTTTTAGAATTAGAAAAATACACAAAACATATTTGGCTGTTACACACGGACAAGTAAATAAAGATATAAACCTACTCCAAGATAATTTAATTATTTATGAAAATAATAAAAAAATAGTTCAAAAAGCTATTTCATATTTGAAGATAATAAACTCTAATAATAAATACTCGTTATTAGAACTCAAACCTATTACTGGAAGAAAACATCAATTACGTAAGCAATTATACAATATCGGAAATCCTGTAGTTGGAGATGATAAATATTTTATAAAAATAGAAAAAAATAAACTAAAAAATAAAAATTTGATGTTACACGCACACAAAGTAAAATTTATGATAAATAATGTAAAATATAACTTTGAAGCCAAATATAATGATCATTTTAGCAATTTCATTAAAAAAAATATCAAATCTTAAATTGATTCTTTAAGAAAATATTTTTTAGATTTTTATTAATATTAGATGACTTTTTTCCTTCCTTTTTAAATGAAGTAATTTTTTCATTATCTAAACCACATGGAATAATTTTTTTATAATCATTTAGATTATTGTTGATGTTAATAGAAAATCCATGATAGGCAACCCAGCGTGAAACTCTTATGCCAATTGCTGCAATTTTTTTTTTATTAACCCATATACCTATATTTTTTTTATCTGCATATGATTTTATTTTATAAACTTTTAAAAATTCCACGATTATATTTTCAATTTCTCTGACAAGATTTCTGATGTTTTTTTTTCTTCTATTCAAATCAAGCACAAAATAAACAATTTTTTGCCCAGGGTTATGAAGTGTAATTTTTCCGCCACGATTTGTTTTTACTATATTTATTGATTTATCTAATATCTCTTCTTTTTTGTATCTAATTCCTGCCGTGTAAGTTGTGGGATGTTCTAAAAACCACACTAATTCGCGACCCCCTTTTTTTACTTCATTTACTCTTTTCTCTAGTAACTTAAGGGCTTTCCCATAATTTACTGGTTTTTTGCTATTTTTAAATTCTATGTCCATTTTAAATTGAATTTTACCATTAGATAAACTAAAAGTCTCAAAAATTAAAACAATCTGGTGATTTATGAGTTTAGTAAAGTCAATTGGAAAACAAAAAGTAAATCTTGATTTTAATAAAGATTTTATCAATCTTTTTAGCGAAAAGATTAAGTCAAAAGATGTTGCTTTTATAAATCAAACTTTAGCTGATTTACACTCTGCTGATGTAGCCAATTTAATTGAGAATCTTGATATTGATACAAGAAATAAACTTATTGAAATAGAAGCCTTCAATATTGAACCAGAGATATTTATTGAACTTAATGAATCTGTACAATCAGAAGTTCTTTTACTTTTAACACCTGAATCTGTTGCAAAAATTTTACGAAAACTTGAATCTGACAATGCTTTACAAATTTTAGAAAATTTAGAAGAAATTAAAAAGAAAAAAGTTTTAGATAAATTATCACCACAGGACAGATTTCTTTTAGAAGAAGGTCTTAGTTATCCCGAAGACTCTGCTGCAAGAATAATGCAGAGAGAATTTACAGCAGTGCCCAGTGATTGGACTGTTGGGCAAACAATTGACTATTTAAGAGAAAATAAAGAGTTGCCTGAAGAATTTTTAGAAATATTTGTTGTTGATAAAGATTTTAAACCTGTCGGAACAGTACCTTCATCTAGGGTTTTAAGAACTCCAAGAAATTCAAAAATGAATTCAATCATGAGAGAAGTCCCTGTTTTAATTTCCGTTAACATGGATAAAGAAGAAGTTGGTCATACGTTTGAAAATTATAACTTGGTTTCAGCTGGTGTTGTAAATAAAGACAATAAATTAATAGGAATGATAACAGCTGACGATGTTGTTACAGTTGTTCAGGAAGAAGCAGAAGAAGATGTTTTAAGATTAGCAGGGGTAGGAGATGAAGAAATTACAGATGGAGTTTTAAAAAAAACTAAAAGAAGGTTTAGTTGGTTACTACTTAATTTGTTTACAGCAATTATAGCATCAATAGTTATAGGTTTTTTTCAGGAAGATATAGAAAAAGTTGTTGCTCTTGCTGTATTGATGCCCATTGTTGCTTCAATGGGAGGAAATGCAGGAATGCAAACTCTTGCAGTTACTGTCAGAGCAATCGCAAAAAAAGAAATTTCTTCAGGTAATTTTTTCAAAATCGTCACCAAAGAATTTGTGATAGGTGTATTAAATGGAGTAATTTTTGCAATCATAGCGGCAGTCATTGTGCAGTTTTGGTTTAAACAAATGGATTTATCAATTTTGATTGCTGTTTCGATGATATTGAACATGATAGTAGCTGGCTTGTTTGGAATCTTAGTTCCTGTCTCTTTAAAAAAATTCAACATTGATCCAGCGTTAGCTTCAAGCGTTTTTGTTACGACAATAACAGATGTGATTGGATTTTTATCTTTTCTTGGAATTGGTTCTTATTTTTTTCTTAGTTAAAAGTTATCAATAAATCTTATTTTTCCAATATAAAAAGCAAAAAATAAATTAAATTTATTTTTCTGTGGTTTCTTCAAAGTTTTTAAATCAATAATTTCAATATAATCAACTTTTTTTGCTCCCAGTGACAAAAGTTTGTTTTTTATTTGCGAAAATCTATAATTTTTTTTCTTTAAGTGTAAGTTTTTTTTATAATTCTTTAAATATTTTATAATTTTAATAAGATTGCTTTTTTCATAATTATTTAATCTTTTAAGCCTTGATGAGTAAGCAATAAAGTTTTTATCTCTTACAGTTTTACATGAAACCACTTTTGTACCAATTTTATTTTTTTTAATATGTTTTTTAATTAAAACAAGTTGTTGAAAATCTTTATTTCCCAATAAAATTTTTTTTGGTTTAATTACTTCAAGCAGGCGATTAACCACATCTATCACACCTCTAAAATGACCTTTCCTAAACTTTCCACATAATTTTTTTGAAAATGGATGAAGAAATATTTTATTGTTAGTTTTAAATTTATATAAATCTCGATATGATGGTTTGTATAAGTGGCTAACTCTTAGTCTTTTTAGTATTTTTATATCATTTTGGTAATTCTTAGGGTAATTTTTAAAGTCTTTTTTATTTTCAAACTGTTTAGGATTTATAAAAATACTTACAAGGGTTTTTTTTGATTCTCTAACAGATTTTTTTATAAGTGCTTCATGACCTTTATGAAGGGTCCCCATAGTTGGCACGAAACTGATATTATTGATATTTTTTATTTCCTTTTGTAACTTTTTTTTATTTGTAAATAATTTCATTTGTAAAAGATTTGTTTAGCTAGTAAAAGGTTTTATGGTCACACAAGCAATCATTCCACTAGCAGGATTAGGTACAAGATTATTACCACTGTCAAGTGTTATTCCAAAAGAATTATTACCAATAAATGGGAAACCAAATTTAGAATACATAATGGAAGAATGTATTCAAGCTGGAATCAGACAATTTATTTTTGTAGTTCCAAAAAATAGACCCAGTATAAAAAAATATTTTTTCAACGATAATTTTTATAAAAAAATAATAAAAAAGAAAAAAAATGATAAGCGTTTAAAAAAAGTTTTTAAAAGAATTAAAAAATATCAAAAAATGATAAAATTTGTTTATCAAAATAAACCCGATGGCACAGGAGACGCTGTTCTAAAATGTAAAAAATATTTAACAGGAACACACTTTTTAATGTTATTAGCAGATGATTTAATTGTTAAAAAAAATTGCTCAAAAGAAATGATTCTTTTACACAAAAAAACTAAAGGATCAGTGATAGCCACAAAAAAGGTGGAAAGGAAAACAGTGTCTAGATGGGGGATTTTGGGCTTTAAAAATAGATCCAAAAATTCTTTTTTAATTAATGAAGTAATCGAAAAACCAAAATTAAGTGAAGCTCCGTCAAATTATGCCATAATTGGTAGATACATTTTGCCAAAAAAAATACTTTCTGTTTTAAAGAATCAAGAAAAAGGAAAGGGCGGAGAGATTCATATTACAGATGCAATAAAGACTTTGATTGAAAAAGATGAAAAATTTTATGGAAACATATTTAAAGGAAAATATATTGATTGTGGAACACTCCAAGGTTTTATTAATTCCGGACTTACAATTTCAAAATATTTATAAAGAATCATTATGAAGATATGCATGATAGGTACAGGTTATGTTGGTTTAGTAAGTGGAACTTGTTTTGCGGATTTAGGTAATAAAGTTATTTGCGTTGACAAAGATAAAACTAAAATAAATAAATTAAAAAATACTATTTCTACAATTTATGAACCGGGCTTAGATGATTTAATTCGAAACAATTTTAGAGCAAAAAGATTAAATTTTACTAACGATTTAGAAAAAGCAGTAAAACAATCACAAATCATTTTTATTTGCGTAGGGACTCCAACTAAAAAAGGTTCAAATTTGGTTGATCTTTCGCAGGTATATAGTGTTGCTAAATCAATATCAAAGTACATTAAAAGCTATAAAATTATTGTTAATAAATCTACGGTACCTGTAACTACAGGAGATCAAATAGAAAAAATTATTGGAAAAAAAGTTAAGAAATCTTTATTTGATGTTATATCTAATCCAGAATTTTTAAGGGAAGGTGATGCCATAAGAGATTTTAAGTATCCAGACAGGATTGTTATTGGGTCTGATAACAAAAAAGTTTTTAGAAAAATGCAACTTCTCTATGAACCTCTTATTAAAAAAGGAGCTAAATATTTTTCTACATCAAGAAAAGGCGCAGAATTAATCAAGTATGCATCAAATGCATTCCTAGCAACAAAGATTACATTTATTAATGAAATTGCCAATTTATGTGAAGTAATAGGTATAAATGTAGAAGATATCTCAGTTGGAATGGGTTCGGATGCTAGAATTGGAAGTAGATTTTTAAGAGCAGGCCCAGCTTATGGTGGCTCTTGTTTTCCAAAAGACACCAAGGGTTTAGTTTCAATTGCTGATAAGTTTAAAACCAATCTCTCTATTGTAAAATCAGTAATAAAATCTAACCAAAATAGAAAATTTTTATTGATAAAAAGAATTAGTAAATTAATGAAAAATAAAATAAAAAATAAAAAAATTACTGTTTTGGGGGTAACATTTAAGGCTAACACAGATGATATGAGAGAGTCATCCAGTCTTGTTTTAATACCTTATTTGTTAAAAAAAGGTGCTATAGTAAAATATCATGATCCATCTGGCCCCAAAAAAGAATTCAAAAAGAACAAAAACCTTAAATTTGAAAGAACTTTAAACCATGCTTGTGTAGGTGCCGATTTAATCATTATTAATACTGAGTGGGACGAATTTAAATCTATAGATTTTAAAAAAATGGTTAAGAAAAGTAATTTTAAAATCTATGATATGAGAAATCTTTACAATCCAATTGAATTAAGGAAAAAAAATATAAAATACTATTCAGTGGGTAGAAAATAATTAAACTTCAAATATTCCTTCAATTTCTACTGCAGCTCCTAACGGTAAAGAGTTTACGCTTACAGCAGCACGAGTATGTTTACCAATATTTCCGAATATTTGTGAAATTAAATCTGATGCACCATTAACAATTTTTGGTTGATCCACAAAAGAATCTATTGAGTTTACATATCCAGTAATTTTAACACAGCCTTTTACTTTATCTAAACTACCGCATATTTTTTTAAGTTGTGCTAAAAGATTTAGAGCACAAAACTTTGCAGCTTGCTGTCCCTGTTCCAGATTCAATTCTTTTCCAATCTTACCTTTAATTAATTTACCTTCAGAATCTATCGGAAGTTGTCCAGAAATAAAAACTAAATTACCAACAATTTTTGATGCTACATAAGCACCAACAGGATCTGGAGCTTTAGGTAAATTAATATTTAGTTTTTTTAAATTTTCTTCTGTGCTCATTTTCTTTTCTTTTTTTTACTTTTATCGTATTCTTTTCTCTTTTCAATCAAAATTAACGCTTCTTCCATTGTTATTTCAGCAGGGTCCTTATCTTCAGGTATAGTGGCATTAAGAGATTTATATTTAATATAGGGACCGTATTGTCCTTTCATTATTCTTACAGGTTTTTTATCTTCCGGATGTTCTCCAAGATTTTTTATTTCGGATGATGACATTCTACCTGGTTTAGCTTCAGAAATTAAAGTTATTGCTCTATTAAGACCGATTGTAAATAATTCATCAACACTTTCAACTCTCGCAGATTTATTAGAACACTTTAAATAAGGACCAAATCTTCCAATATTTATAGTAATGTCCTCATTTAAATCAGGATGTTTACCAATTATTTTTGGCAAAGAACACAGATACTTAGCTTTTTCTAAATCTACATTTTCAATTGGAAGACCTTTCGGTATAGATACGTTTTTTAAATTTTCATTCTCTTTTTTCTTTTTAGATTTCTTCTTTTTATTTTGATCTAATTCACTAGGTTCAATTTCAAATTGTAAATAAGGACCAAACCTTCCATTTTTAAGAAAAATATCTTTTCCTAAATCATTTTTTCCAATTAACTTAGGTTCTGCCAGATTAATTTGTTGAGAAGCTTTTGATTTTGATAATGGTCTTGTAAATTTACATTCTGGATAATTAGAACAACCTATAAAAGCACCGCCTCTAAAACTATTCTTAAGACTTAATTGGCCTGTCTCACAAAGTTTGCATTTCCTATCAATAGTATCATTACTATCCCTTTCGAATACAAGGTCTCCTAAGCTTTCATTTAATAAATCTAAGACTTCTCTAGTTCTTTTTTCTTTAACTTGACCAACATTTAAATAAAAATCTTTCCAAAAACCATCCAAAACTTTAACCCAATCAATTTTACCACTAGTTATTTCATCCAATTGATTTTCTAAGTCCGCGGTAAAATTATAATCAACATATTTACTAAACAATTTTTCTAGAAATGCAGATAGTAATTTACCTCGATCTGTAGGATGAAATCTTTTATTTAATAAATCAACATAATTTCTGGTAGACAAAACGGATATTATACTTGCGTAAGTGGAAGGACGTCCTATTCCTAATTCTTCCATTTTTTTAACAAGACTAGCTTCAGAATATCGTGGCGGAGGATCTGTGAAATGTTGTTCATCGATTAGTTCTTTTATACTAACCCTATCTCCAATTTCAACTTCAGGTAAAATATTTTTAAGATCTTCGTCTTTTTCCTCAAATTTATAAACTTTTAGGAAACCATCAAATTTTACAGTAGATCCATTAGCTTTAAAGTTAATTTTTTTATTTTCTGATTCTATAGTTATACTTTTTCTATCAAATTCTGCTGGATTCATTTGTGAAGATA
>MDTB01140180.1_pt1 | contig 14724 bp, 12 predicted proteins | sample 811161 | NCBI WGS metagenome assembly MDTB01 (sample SAMN05326650, study PRJNA326480) | marine metagenome | isolation source: seawater | place: Mediterranean Sea | collected 2009
AGCCGGTGCCGGGTCGGGCGCGGTGATTGTCACTGGCTGATATAAAGCCCCAGTTAAACCGGGTAGGATTTTCAGGGTCGTCAAAATTGGAAATCGCTAGCCCATATTGGATGCTTGTGCCGGGGCGGTGATTGAAGGAAGGTCTGAAACAGTCAATGCATTGACCCGTATCAAGCCAATCGCTTGGTTCGCTGGCCCCAATAGATAAATGCCCGGCTGTAATCATATTGACTGCAGCAAAACGGGCATATTCAGCGCGGTCATCGCAAACATCCTGTGCCTCACCTGATGCCAGGCATCTTTCCATTAAAATTTCACCAGCTCGTTGACATAATGGTGTGAAATTTTCTGTGGGTTCAGGGCAAGCGAGCATGCCGTCTTCACCGGGAATAGCGTTTTTATAATCCCTATATTCCTCGGAATTACCATGACCGGACATAATTTCAATCAGCTTAAATTTCTCAGGATACATAGCGGTTTTAAGTTGCTTGTCCCAGGTGGTTAGGAACGGGGTATAAAAGCCCCAGCTTGAGCCATGCGGAATAATCAAAGGGTCTAGATTTTGTTGCCCAAGGCGCTCCACTAAATCAACGGGTGTTTCGGCAATTTCAAAGCAATCTTCCGGCAATTCGTTTGAAGGTAATGTCGGGTCGCATGATGGTGCCTCTCCAATCTCTGCGAGATATTTTCTGATGTCGTAATAGACCTGACGATTCTCAAAATCTAGAAATACGGTTGAACGCGGCATCATATTTGAGGACTGATTACGAAGCACCTCAGTTGCCAGACCGCCGGAGGCAATAGGGCGCATAGCCAGCTCTTTATCCTCAAGACCTTCAAAAATTACATTTTTATGACCATAATGCGTTTCTGGTGTAGCGCCGACTTGAGACCACTCAAAGCCAAGATAACTAATCATATCCGGGTTAGATGGGTCACCCGCGCGGGCATTACAATCACGCAGCGATTGCTTGGTTTGTGACCATCTCTTTTTTGTTGTGGCCTCTGCATGGTCGGTGATTGCCCAAAAATCTATGCCAGAGCAGTAGCGCGCATAATCGCACGCATCTGCGATTGGATAAACACCTTCGCCGCCATAAAGTGGCATGGACCATAAAAATGCATCGGTTGAGAAGGTGCTATGAACATGTAAATCACCGAATAAGATTTGAGCTTCGTTATTTTCATCCATTTGACCAATGGCGGCTTGTTGCGTATCTACTCGCTGGGAAATGATTTCCGGTTCGAGGCCTCCAGCTTGAATAAGCCCTGCGTCACGGGTTTTGCCATAGAGGTCTAGGTAGATGCCAACCACATAAAAGCTGCAAAATAAAATAAGTCCGAGAATAACCCCGGAGATAATTTTGGCAGTATTGGATGAATTGTTGTTGTTTGTGTCTGACATGTTTTCAACCCTCATAGATTTATCAACATGCTAATCGCCTCTATGGGGCGACGCAAGGGAGATGATTTTGTTAAAATGAAAAAAGAATCAGTCTGGTAACACAAAAATGTTTGAAAAAAAGATACGCAAATTACCTGAGGGAACAATTAATCGTATTGCTGCGGGTGAGGTAGTTGAGCGACCTTTCAGCGTCGTCAAAGAACTTGTCGAAAATGCAATTGACGCAGATGCTAACCGCATTGACATAACCTTGGGTGCCGGCGGGAAGTCTTTGATTATTGTCAGTGATAATGGTCACGGCATGAGCTCCGATGACATGATGCTTGCGATTGAACGTCATGCGACATCTAAATTGCCGGAGGGCGATGATGGGGATCGCCTGTTTCGTGTATCCACGCTCGGTTTTCGTGGCGAGGCATTACCTTCAATTGGGGCTGTGTCGAAAATGACTATTACATCCCGACCTCTGCAAGACCATGCTTCTGGTGGCGAGAACGATATAAATTCAGCTATGCAATTAACGTTAACGGCTGGAAAAGTTGGTGATTTAAAGCCGACATCGGGCTCACATGGCACGCGCATAGAGGTTAGGGATTTATTTTTCGCAACCCCAGCGCGTTTAAAGTTCTTAAAAAGCGACCGGGCCGAAACCACAGCTGTTGGCGATGTGGTTCGCCGACTGGCCATGGCATATCCAGAGGTTGGTTTTAGTCTGACTTCGGAGGGGCGAAGGAGTTTTGCAGTTACAGCTGAGCCTGATGTTTCAGATACATCTCGTCTAAACCGCCTTGCTGGTGTTATGGGGCAGGATTTTGGACGTAATGCCGTGCCTGTTTCTGCCGAAAGGGAGACAGAAAAAGGGTATATGCGTCTTACGGGTTTTGCCGGGTTGCCGACATTTAATCGTGCAACCGCGCAAATGCAGTATCTTTTTGTTAATGGCCGTCCTGTTAAAGATCGTCTTCTGAACGGTGCGGTGCGAGGTGCATATCAGGATTTTCTGGCGCGCAATCGACACCCTGCAGTAGCGCTTTTTGTTGATCTTGACTCCTCGGAGGTTGATGTGAATGTTCATCCGGCTAAAACCGAGGTGCGTTTTCGGGATCCAGGTTTGATACGTAGTATGATTGTCGGAGCGCTCAGAACAGCACTCGCAGAAGCGGGCCACCGAGCTTCAACAACGGTGGCGGATACAGCATTAAGATCATTTTCCGTGCCGTCCTATGGGCTTGGTGGTCGAGGTGAAAGACCCTCAGCGCCTCCCATGTTGGATATGACGCAACCCCGTGAAGTCGATGGGCAACAGGGCGGTTTTGCCCAACTTAGTGGTTATGAAGCTCCACCTCATGCCAGCGAAGCCCAGATTAGTGAAGACCAAACCGGTCAAGCCGGGATGGGTGGGAGTGAAAACCCAACTGAGAGTTTAGACTCTTATCCTCTGGGGTTGGCACGCGCACAGCTTCACGAGACTTATGTTCTCGCCCAGACTGGTGACGGGCTGGTGATTGTTGACCAGCATGCCGCTCATGAGAGACTGGTTTATGAGCGCATGAAAGAGGGTATGGCGGCCAAAGGGGTCGAGCGTCAAATTTTGCTCCTGCCCGAAGTTGTCGAGCTTGATAGCACCGAGACTGACCGCCTTATGGCGCGAAGTACAGAGCTTGCAGAGATTGGATTTGTACTTGAAAGCTTTGGCGATGGTGCGGTTCTGGTTCGAGAAATTCCGACCCTTTTTAGGAGCGCGGATGTCAAGCAGCTCGTGCAGGATCTGGCGGATGAAATTGCGGAGCTTGGGGCAGCACTTGCCATTAAGGAAAAACTTGAAGAAATATGCAGCACGCTTGCTTGTCACGGCTCGGTGCGGGCCGGGCGTAGGCTCAATGGCACGGAAATGAATGCATTGTTACGCGAGATGGAAGCCACACCACATGCCGGGCAATGCAATCATGGTCGCCCAACCTATGTGGAGCTAAAATTGGCTGATATCGAAAAACTATTTGGACGTCGCTAGTTTTTAGGCTTGCGACTGATCAATATATTTTTTCATTTCAATACGGGCAATAGCGCGGTTATGAACTTCATCAGGACCATCAACCAAACGCATGGTGCGCGCATTTGTATACATTTTAGCCAAATCAAAATCTTGACTGACACCACCGCCGCCATGGGACTGTATTGCATTATCGATGATTTTAAGCGCTGTCTTCGGACCGGCAACTTTAATCATGGCAATCTCTGCTTGTGCCACTTTATTTCCGACTGTATCCATCATATGGGCAGCTTTAAGGCATAGGAGACGGGTCATTTCCAAATCAGTTCTGGCTTCCGCAATGCGCTCTTCCCAGAGTGAATGTTCATAGATTTTCTTACCGAAAACTTGGCGTGAAGCGAGGCGCGCGCACATTTTTTCAAGAGCGCGTTCGGCAAGACCAATTGTTCTCATGCAATGATGGATACGACCTGGGCCGAGACGTCCTTGGGCGATTTCAAATCCTCTACCTTCGCCCAGCAGCATATTTTCGGCCGGTACGCGCACATTATCCAACTTTACTTCCATGTGACCATGCGGGGCATCATCATAACCGAAAACAGTCAGGGGTCTTATAATTTCAACGCCGGGCGTATCGACTGGGACAAGAATCATGGATTGCTGTTGGTGACGGGGGGCATCAAAATCGGATTTTCCCATCAGGATTGTCACTTTACATCTCGGGTCACCGAGGCCAGAGGACCACCATTTACGACCATTAATGACATATTCGTCACCATCGCGAGTGATAGAGGTTTTGATATTTGTAGCGTCTGAGGAAGCGACATCAGGCTCAGTCATCAAAAACGCAGAGCGGATTTCTCCGGCAAGAAGAGGTGTCAGCCATTTTTCCTGTTGTGCTGGTGTACCGTAACGGACAAGCACTTCCATATTGCCTGTATCAGGCGCACTGCAATTAAACACTTCGGAGGCGAAGACTACCCGACCCATTAATTCGGCGAGGGGAGCATATTCCAAATTAGTTAGGCCAGCACCTAAACTACTTTCAGGCAGAAACAAATTCCAAAGGCCTGCTTCCTGCGCTTTGACTTTCAAATCCTCCAGAACCGGAACGACCTGCCAGCGATCATCTCCAAAATCTTTCATCTGCTGATTGTAAATCGGCTCAGCAGGATAAATATGTTTATCCATAAAGCTTGAGACATCATCAATCAGTGACTTGGTTTTATCAGAATAATCGAAATTCATTGGGCTTCTCCTTAATGGGCATTATACTCAGATGAATGGAGATTTGATGCAAGTTATGATTGACGCCTAGCGGCAAAAAAACTCTGTAAAATTGTCGCACATGCAATTTCTTCTATCCCGCCGTAAACCTCTGGGCGGTGATGACATGATGGGTGAGAAAATAATCTTATGCCATGCTCTGCGCCGCCGGCTTTTTCATCTGCAGCTCCATAATAAAGCCGTTTGATGCGCGCGAGCGAGATAGCCCCAGCGCACATAGGGCAAGGTTCCAGCGTTACATAGAGATTGCAATCAACGAGCCGTTCATTTTTTAACGCCGTCGTTGCCTCACGGATGACCAACATCTCGGCATGCGCTGTGGGGTCGGCATATTCTATAATTCTATTGCCATTGGCTGCAATTACATACCCCTTTGCATCTGTGATGACGGCGCCAACAGGCACTTCTCCTCGTTCTGCTGCGGCCACAGCTTGCTGAAGGGCTAGTTGCATAGGTGAAGCGTTCGGCTTGGCTTGAGGTTTGCTTGATGGTGTTACTGGGTCATTCATTAGGTGGTCAACATTCTCAGGACTTTCTGAAAATATAATGCTACATGGTGCATTATGAATGACAAGATAAATCAGGCAATTAAAGGCGACCGCATAGCCAAGGTTTTGGCTCGCTCGGGTCTGTCATCCAGGCGTGAAGCTGAGACGATTATTCAGGCTGGGCGTGTAACAGTTAACGGAAAAACCATTAATTCGCCTGCATTGAATGTTCTACCCTCCGATCGTATCACGGTTGACGGGAAAGAACTGGCTCAACCTGATTCACCGCGACTATGGCGGTATTATAAGCCGCGTGGCCTTGTCACGACTGAACGTGACCCGCAAGGCCGTGCAACAATTTTTTCAAAATTACCCGATAATTTGCCGCGTGTATTGTCTGTCGGGCGACTGGATATTAATACCGAAGGCTTGTTGTTGCTAACGAATGATGGGGGGCTTAAGCGTTATCTTGAGTTACCTGAAACTGGCTGGTTGCGGCGGTACCGTGTTCGCGCTTACGGTAGACCTGATCAGCGAAAATTACTCGAGCTAAAAAAGGGTGTCACCCTTGAGGATGTTCATTATCGCGGTGTTGATGTAGATGTTGAACGCCAGCAAGGCGGGAATGTCTGGCTAACAATTTCGCTTAGAGAAGGCAAGAACCGTGAGGTCAAAAAACTTCTCAGCTATGTCGGCTTGGAAGTTAATCGCTTGATTAGGCTTTCATTTGGGCCATTTCAACTCGGCAATTTGGAAACCGGTGCTGTTGAAGAAGTTCCTCGTCGTGTTTTGCGTCAGCAACTGGGCTCAACATGGTCCGATATTGCAGAGGGGCGCGTGCCGCAGGTCAAACCGAAAACCCGAAGCAAGCAAACGGCAGACCGCCCAGAAAAGAAACCGGCACGGGCGCAAAATAAACCAGTTTCTAAATCAGTTTCTAAATCGGACACCTCTTTCAAGGCAAAATCGCATAAAGAAAAATCTCAAAGTGATAAGCCCCCTAAAAATCTACCCGAAAAAAATATGACACCCTGGAAGATGTCCGAGACTAAAACGACATCAAAAAAGAAAACGCTAAAGCTTAAAAACAAATGATCTGATATGCGTATCATTGCCGGAAAATGGAAAGGGCACACCCTTCAAACGCCCAAAAATAATCTGACACGTCCGACATCTGATCGTATTAGAGAGGCATTATTTTCTGCGCTTGAAAGCCGTATCGAGCTTAATGAGTCTCATGTTCTTGACCTTTTCGCCGGAACCGGTGCGTTAGGACTTGAGGCTTTATCGCGCGGTGCAGGGACCTGCTATTTTGTAGAAAAAATGACTGCTGCTTGGGCTGTTATTGAAAATAATATTCACGCGCTTGATGCTGGCGATAAAACACATCTTCTGAAACGTGATGCGGTTAAATTGGGAAACCACGACAAGCAAGCACCTTTATTTAATCTTGTGTTTCTTGATCCCCCCTATGGTAAGGGGCTGGCGGAAAAAACTCTGCTTTGTTTGAAAGAGGGCGGCTGGTTGGCAGAGGATGCATTGCTGGTGGTTGAGGAAGACAAGCGCGCGGGTTTTATGACGCCTTTGGGTTTTGATGAAATCAATAGGCGCACTTATGGTGATACAGAAATCACCTTGCTCTCATATACTTCTTGAAGAATTAAACTGCGCCAGCTTTTTGCGCGAAGGCCCAGCCTACATCTGCTAGGGGTGGAATATTCTTTTCCATTTCACCCGCATGTGCCGAACTTGCAGTGCCGTCTCTGACACGCCCGACAATACCCTGCAAAATAGCCGCAAGCCGGAACATATTAAAAGCCAGATAGAAGTCGATATTTTCAATACCGTCCCGTCCAACCGCGTCGCAATACATACGGATATATTGGTCGGTTGTCGGAATCCCTAATTCGCCCAAATCTCTGCCAGCAAGTGATGCCGACACCATGGTTTTAATCGACGGCATGTGCCATTGCATCAGATGATAAGTGAAGTCGCCAAGCGGATGACCCAGCGTAGATAATTCCCAATCCAACACAGCGCTCACCTCTGGTTTGCTCGGATGCAACACCATATTATCAAGCCTGAAATCACCATGGACAATTGAGGTCGCGTCATCTTGTGGAATTTGCCCCGGCAGCCATGCCATAAGCCTATCCATATTGTCGACTTTTTGAGTCTCAGAAGCGATGTATTGTTTTGTCCAGCGACCAATTTGGCGCTCAAAATAATTGCCCGGCTTGCCGTAATCGCCTAAGCCGATGGCTTCATAGTCAAGCGAGTGCAACTGGGCAATCGTTTTGACCTGCGCTTCAAAAATCGGCCATCTGTCTTCTTTAGCGTAATCGCTTAGGGTCACATCCCATAAGATGCGCCCTTCGACCATATCCATAATATAGAACATGGTTCCAATCACACTTTCATCCTCGCATAGGCAATAACTGCGTGGCACAGGAAAGCCGACTGAAGCCAGCGCGGTGATAACGCGATATTCGCGGTCAACAGCATGCGCCGAAGGCAAAAGCTTTCCTGGCGGTTTGCGTCTTAGAACATATTTTTTGTTAGGGGTGATGAGCTGATAGGTCGGGTTTGATTGTCCGCCTTTAAATTGCGTCACTTCAAGAGGGCCTTCAAAGCCTTCAACATGTGCGTGCATGTAGTCTTCAAGATTTTTGACATCAAATTTAAGTGTTTCAGCGACTTCTTTTGTACCGCCGAACTTTTCCTGTCTATCACTCATTTATGACCCTTTAACTCCCTCTTTCGCGTTTCTCTGAAATGTCTCTGTTAGAAAGAAACGCTAAATTTCATCCAGTGCGCGCCAGCCAATATCGCGACGATAAAACCCTTCCTCCCAGTCAATCTTTTCTAGCGCAGCATAGGCTTTGTCTCTTGCAGCATTTAAGTCTTGACCTTTAGAGGTGACATTAAGCACACGTCCACCAACTGCAAGTTTTTTTCCATCTTCGGTCTTTGTGCCTGCATGAAAGATTTGTGTATCTGAATCTGCCACGGCTGAATCAAGCCCATCAATTTCTGTGCCTTTGGAATAGCTACCCGGATACCCTTGTGCCGCCATAACAACCGTCATCGCATCTTCGTCGAACCATTCAAGATCAAGATCACTAATGTCTCCTATTGCCGTTGCCATCAAGGCGGGGACAAGGTCACTTTTTAGTCGCAACATCAGCACCTGACATTCAGGATCGCCAAAGCGTGCATTATATTCCACCAGTTTTGGCCCGTCTTCGGTCAGCATTAAACCTGCATAGAGTACCCCCCGATAGGGTGACCCCTTATCTGCCATCGCGGTCAATGTCGGTTGGATAATGCGCCGCATCGTGTCTTCTAATAAAGAAGGCGTAACAATTTTAGCAGGTGAATAGGCGCCCATGCCGCCGGTATTCGGGCCGGTATCTCCCTCGCCGACACGCTTATGATCTTGAGCCGTAGCCAGTGGGAGCGCATTCACGCCGTCAGTGAGGACAAAAAAACTGGCCTCCTCACCGGTCATAAATTCTTCAATTACAAGTTCAGCGCCAGCCTGACCGAATGCGCCATCAAATATATCATCAACTGCCGCACGAGCCTGAGCATCAGTCTCAGCAATAATAACGCCTTTGCCTGCTGCCAGACCATCAGCTTTAACGACGATGGGGGCAGGGTGGGTATCAAGATAAGCATGAGCATCTGCGGCAGATTTGAAACGGCCGTATGCGGCGGTTGGAATGTCATAGGCGGCGCAAATATCTTTGGTAAAGCCTTTCGAGCCTTCAAGTTGTGCGGCCGCCGCCACGGGCCCGAAAGCCGCAATATTTTCTGCCATGAGTGCATCCGCGAGCCCTGCGACGAGAGGGCCTTCAGGCCCGATGACAACCAGGTCTATAGCTTGTTCTTTGGCAAATTTTAACACCGCATCCGGTGATTCAATATCAAGGGTGACGCAATCTGCGACAGACTCAATCCCTCCATTACCCGGAGCGCAATAGAGTTTTTTTAGTAGGGGGCTTTGAGCGATTTTCCAGCAAAGTGCATGCTCACGCCCGCCGCTGCCAAGAACAAGAATTTTAAGACTTTTTTCTTTCATATGTTCGACCTGTTGGTTTTCAAACTGTTTGGGATAGTATCGTGAATAAATTAAAGGTAAAATCAAACTATCAAATTTAGCCGGACTTGTCTGAAGGGTTCGGGTGGGCCATGTTAGATATCAGTGGATAGCAGTAACAAATAGAATGAGTCAATTTCAAGAAACTGAAAATCGGAATGCAAATGTACAGGAATTTTCCGTCAGTGAAATTTCCGGACTGGTAAAACGTCAAATTGAGGACGGGTTTGCACATATTCGTGTGCGCGCTGAACTTGGACGTGTCTCCCGTCCGGCTTCGGGGCACCTCTATTTAGATTTAAAAGACGAAAAAGCCGTATTATCAGGTGTTATCTGGAAGGGGACAGCCCAGAAACTTCCTTTGCAACCTGAACAAGGGCTTGAGGTTATTTGCACAGGAAAACTGACGACATTTGCGGGCCAATCAAAATATCAGATGATAATTGAATATATGGAACCTGCTGGCGTCGGTGCGTTAATGGCCTTGCTGGAAGAACGCAAAAAGAAACTCACTGCAGAGGGATTGTTTGAACCGGCGCGCAAAAAAATGCTTCCCTTTTTGCCTCAGACAATAGGTGTTGTTACCAGCCCGTCAGGTGCCGTTATCAGAGATATTATTCATCGCTTGGAAGATAGATTCCCGCGCCATGTATTGGTCTGGCCTGTACGGGTGCAGGGAGAGAATTGCGCCGACGAGGTGTCCCGCGCCATTGCAGGTTTTAATGCAATTAAACTGGGTGGAGCGACCCCGCGCCCAGATTTGTTGATTGTTGCACGAGGTGGCGGCAGCTTTGAAGACCTTTGGGGGTTTAACGAAGAAATAGTTGTACGTACAGTAGCACAGTCGGATATTCCTGTTATTTCCGCCATAGGCCATGAAACGGATACAACCCTTATTGATTTTGTTGCAGATATTCGTGCGCCAACGCCAACTGCCGCGGCTGAAATGGCAGTGCCGGTAAGGGCTGACCTAACGTCAGGTCTCATGGATTTGACGCGTCGGATGATGCGGAGCAGTCATACAATTATAACAACACGCCGTGACCGTCTGACTGGGCTGTCACGAGGAATGCCCCGCCTTGAGGATATACTCGCTATTCCGCGACAGTTATTTGATTCGATTGCGAGCCGTTTGGCGCGCGCCCTCACTGCGAATCTGACAAATCAAAAAGCCCAATTTGATCGCATAGCCGTTGGGCTGTCTTTCAGACCGATGCTGAGGCATGTCCATCAATCACGCCAAAATATTAATGGGCTGCAACACCGGGCAGCCCTCGCGGGAGAGAGAAAGATAAAAGACGCGGCTCAAAAATTGGCAGCTTTGAGCAAACAGTTAGATTTGCTTAGTCATGAGTCTGTCCTGGACCGAGGGTTTGCGCTCGTGCTGGACGAGCAAGGCGTACCCTTGCGTCAGGCTTCCAAGGCCAAGATAGGCAGTTTACTGGATATTCATCTTGCCAAAGGTGAAAAGCTTGGTGCGCGTGTTGAGGAAACCCCATCTGCAAAAGAATCTGCTAAACATAAATCTAAGTCAGCGTCTGATCTCGATAAAGAAAAGCCCAGAAACGAGAAGGCTAAAAACGAGACAAAAACCTCACAACAAGGTAAATTATTTGAATGAGTGATTTGGCAAATCTTGGTGCAGAAGCAAAAATTAAATATCTGGACGGGGACTTTATAATCGAAGTTCCAGGGACGCATGTTTTTTGCTCAATTACCGGCAAGCCGATTTTGATGGAGATGTTGCGCTACTGGAGTGTCGATTTTCAGGAACCTTATATTGATGCTGCCGCCTCGCTTCAGGCCGAGCAGCAAAGACAACATCACGACACATGATACCTACCTTTTTTTTGACCGGACTGTTATCTCTCGCGCCGCTGGAGCAGCAGAGTTTTCCTGACACACTTGTCGAGGCTGCTGCCGGGCATTTTAAACCTGGCGGGATGGTGGCGTTACAGCTTAAGCCGGGGGTTTCAGTAAAGGTCGATAATCGATTGGTAACTACGGATAATGGTCTTGCCGTGTTTGGTTATGGACGGGATGCCGGAAAAGAGACAACGCTAAAATTCAGTGTAGACGGGCAGGACTATGCGGTTATACGCCCATTGGAAAAAAGAGATTACAATGTTCAATATGTTGAGGGTGTGGCGCAGAAATATGTTTCCCCGCCAGAGACTGTGCTGAAACGTATCCGGCTAGAGGGGCAACAAAAAAAGCAAGCGCGCCTTAACAGTGCGCCAAAAGCTCTTTTTGGGAAAAAGTTTTATTGGCCTCTGAAAGGCCGGATCACAGGTGTCTATGGTAGTCAGAGATATTTTAATGGCGAAGCTCGGCGCCCGCATTACGGAATCGATATTGCTGCGCCAGCCGGGACACCGGTAATGGCGATGACATCAGGTACGGTCACGCTAGCTGAACAGAGTATGTATTATGAAGGCGGTTTGGTGTTTATTGACCATGGCATGGGGGTGCTCTCCGCCTATCTTCATTTATCGCAAATTAATGTGAAAAGCGGTGATAAGGTAAACGCTCAGCAAATTATCGGGCGAGTTGGGTCTGCGGGGCGGTCAACGGGGCCGCATCTGGATTGGCGGGTTTATTGGCGTGACCAGAGGTTAGATCCTGCCTTGCTAGTAAGCGGTGAAAACTGATTATTTCCAACGATTGTGAAGCCACAACCAATGAGCGGGTTGCTGTCTAATTGCTTCTTCCATCATATCATTCATTTTTTGGGCTGTATTAAGGATATCCTGATGCGTGTCCTCGGTGGTTTCAGGCAGAAAAGGAGGGTGAAAAATGACATTAAATTGGCAATTTTCACGCCTATTAACACTCACGAAAACCATCGGTACATTAAATTTTCTGGCAATTTTAGGGATAGCTGTTGCCGTCATCGCCGGACGGTCAAAAAACTTTAGTTCTGCCCCGTCGTTCATTTTCTGATCGTTTAACACGCAAACTGTATTTCCGGCTTTTAAAGTCTTGATGATTTTTTTTGCGCCCTCGGCGCCTTTTTGCACAAGTTTTGTCAAAGTTGATTTGCTGCGTATCGTGGTTATCCATTTCTCAAAAAATGGATTGTTCGCTTTGCGATAGACACCAATGACATCCTTATCAAATATATGTGTCGCGGAGGCCATGACCTCCCAGTTTCCCATATGCCCCGAAAAGAATATCAGGCCTCTCCCTTCGTCAAACGCCTTCTGTGTAAGAGCCAATCCTGAAATATTTATTCTCGTATCAGCCTCTGCGCGCAATCTGTCCAGATTGCTAAATTCCCCAAAAAACATGCCGAGATTGCGCCACATCTCAATATTTAAAGATCTAATCTCAGCCTTGCTGGCTTCTGGAAAAGCAGCTGTTTTATTTTTTAATGCAATCTTGTTCTGTGGGAAGATGGGACCAATCTTGGTAAACAGATAGCCAAAAAATCGGCTACTTTTTTCTAGTCCCAAACCACGAGCAAGCTTAATGAAAGCCATTCCGAAGATAAGTTCAATTATATGTTTGAAAGTTTTCAGCATAATGGCACTGCCCATTGCTTCTATAATTAATTATTTCCGGGTGCCGTATATAATTTTGATTGTCTGGCTTCAGCTAATCGCCCGATTAGAAATTCTTCCAATTTTTTATCTTCAGAAAACATGGCAACAACATCCAATGTTTTACAGATTTCGGCAAGTTTAAAGCGTTTACTGGATTTATCAAAACCTTCAAGCCTTACAGCATCTTTTCTAGTCGTGATGAGTTGCGCATTATATTTTTCGGCAAGTGCCAGCAAATCTACCGCATCCTGCTCAGAATAATAATGGTGATCATTAAAATCTTGGCTAAATTGAATATCGTATCCAAGCTGTTCAAGCTGGTTGTAAAATTTTGCAGGTCGTCCAATACCGCAAAAAGCGACGACTTTTTCTGCTTGTGCATTGGTTGCGGCAAGCTCCGTTTCAAATACAGGTATGTCGCGCTCACCTGCTTTTGAAATGACCGCGCTAACATCAGCCCTAAGCAATTCGTTCGAGGGTCCACTTATGATGATAGCGTCAATTCTTGTAAGAGCGGCATCTATGTTTTCTCTCAACGGACCTGCAGGGAATACCCCGCCATTTCCAAACCCGGCCTGACGATCTATGACGGCAAAGGTAAGAGATTTATGAAGGTTTGGGCTTTGCATCCCGTCATCCATAATTAAGACGCTCGGATTGACCTGCTTATCTTTTAAGGCAAGTTTTGCGGCATCTCTTCTATTGGGGGCGATGTAAACTGGATAGTGATGCGCCATCATATAGGGTTCGTCACCAGTTATTTGGGCGTGGTGCAGTTTCGGATCGACTTTAAGTGCTTGCTTGTTATTTCCACCATAGCCTCTTGAAAGAATAGATGGTTGTTCCCCCATAGATTGAAGATGTTCAGCAAGCTTGAGTGTAACGGGTGTCTTTCCGCTCCCGCCCAGCGTAAAGTTCCCGACGCAAATAACAGGTTTGCCTATATCTTCGGAATGAGAAAACTTCAGTCTCAAGTTAACGATTAGACCATAAACAAACCCTAAGGGCCGGAGTGCAAATTTAGCCGCGTGGATTTTATTTGGGGGAAAACGCCAAAATTTAGGATCGCGCATATTTCATCCTATCCAGAGGTTGTTTTCTCTAAAAACGGGGTGATAGCGGTGAGAGTTTGATCCGTTGCGCCGGCATTTTTATCAATCATTTCCAGGGCATTATTTTTGAGTTTTTTCCTAAAGTCGCTATCCGAAAGAAGGAGGTCGACCATATCGGTCATATCATTTTGCGAGAAAATTTCCCGTCCTGCATCCACCTCTTTAATAAGTGTAAACATTTCTGAAAAGTTTTCATTCGACGGGCCGTAAAAAATGGCGGAGCCCAGCCTTGCCGCTTCCAGAGGATTCTGTCCTCCTTGGGGTGTGACAGTTCCTCCAATAAAAGCAATATCACTTAGCCTGTAAAAAAGCCCCATTTCGCCAATCGTGTCGGCCAAATAGATATCGGTATCTGCGTTAATGGCCTGACTTTCACTTCGTCGGGCAATCGTTAGATCCAACTCTGTGAGTTGTTTAACAAGACTATCACCTCTTTGTGGGTGGCGAGGCGCGATGATACTCAACAATCCAGGATGTTTGTTTTTGAGGTTTTTATGAGTTTCAGCGGCCATTAGTTCTTCGCCTTCATGGGTGCTGGCGGCTAACCAGATAGGGCGGCTACCTATAGCTTGGCTGAGATTTTGAAGTTCGGTTTCTTTGTGAGGTAAAGGCGGGGTGTCATATTTAAGATTACCCGCTGATATAATACGCCGCGCCCCCAGCATTTCATAACGAACGCAGGAATGGTTATCTTGTGCGAGAATGAGGTCGAATTGATTGAGCAGATGTCTGACACTATTAGGAAACCGCTTCCAATTCTTAAATGAGTTTTGCGACATTCGCGCATTAATTAGA
>MDTB01215468.1_pt1 | contig 14724 bp, 16 predicted proteins | sample 811161 | NCBI WGS metagenome assembly MDTB01 (sample SAMN05326650, study PRJNA326480) | marine metagenome | isolation source: seawater | place: Mediterranean Sea | collected 2009
CCAAACTCTAATATTTATTTTTCTTTTTCAAAAGCTAACAGAGAACCAAGTAGAAGTGATTACGAAAGCAATCCTAAAATAAAGCCAGAGGAATTAAATGATTTTGAGTTGGGATTGCGATATAATAGGAAAAGTATAAAATTCAATATCAATGCTTACTTTATGCATTATAATGAACAACTTGTTTTGACTGGTGCATTGGATGATGTTGGAACCCCTATTAGAACTAATAGTGGAGAAAGCTACAGGTTAGGTTTAGAAATCGAATCAGAATTCAAAATTTTTGATTTCATCCAATTTGAAACGAATCTCAACGCCAGTAAAAATAAAAACAAAGAAATACTTTCAATGGTAGATGGATCAATTTATAATTATGGAAAAACAAATATATCTTTTTCTCCTTCCATCATTTTTTCTAACGCTATAATGTTCAATCCTAAAGATAATTTAACTTTTAGTTTGTTTTCAAAATTTGTAGGTTCACAATATATGGGTAATACAGATGCTGTAAATTCAAAGCTTGACAGCTATTTTGTAAATGATTTGAATGTTTTATTGAAGTTAAAACCGAAACAAACTTTTAAAACCATTATAATTTCTGGAATTGTAAATAATATTTTTAATGCAAAATATATTTCTAACGGATATTATTATACATACGAAGATACATGGTCAATTCCTGGACAAATTAAGACTTTAGATGGTGCAGGATATTATCCTCAAGCAACAAGAAATTTTTTGATAGGTCTATCACTTAAGTTTTAGGAATTTTTATATTTGCACCATGAAAGTTTATATAGCTTTATTTTTTTCTGCTGTTTTAACTCTTCCATATTTAGTTGGATTAAGCCATTTCATAAATGATCATCATGAGCATTGTCATATAGATGGTGTTCATTTACATGATCTTGACTCGGACTGTCTAACGTGCGATTATTTAAGAACAGGTTCAGATTACAAACCTGAAATTAAAGTTGTTTTATTTTATCAATTATCAAATCCTAAATCTAAAAACAACTTAAATAAAGTTACATTCATTTCCGAATTCATAAATTATTTTGATTTAAGAGGTCCACCCTCAGTTTGCTAATTACAATTCTCAAAATTATCAATCAAATCAATTATTAATAAAAATTCAATTATGAAAAAAATTATAAAACTAGCCTTTATGGCTTTAGTGTTATTAACCACTAATAATATCTTATCTCAAAACGACAAAGAGATCGATACTATTGTCCCTGTAAATTTGAAAGAAGTTATAATTTCAACTCCTTTTAAACAATCTTCAGTAAATAATATTTTAAAAGTTAACCGATTGAACACATCGGATATTAATATCACAAAATCACAAAATTTATCAAAAACACTTTTAGAAATGCCAGGCTTTGATATAATTTCAACTGGTCCTGGAATTTCAAAACCAGTCATTAGAGGATTGTCCTCTAATAGAGTAACTGTTTTTAACCAATTCATGAGACTTGAAAACCAACAATGGGGAGATGAACACGGTATGGATGTTGCTGCATTTGGAGTTGAATCCATAGAAATTATAATGGGACCCATGTCAGTTTTATATGGTAGTGATGCCATCGTTGGGGTTATTTATATAAATCCAGATAGTTACATAAAAGATGGAATGGAGGTTGAAGTAAGTAGTTTTTACAATTCAAACTATAAAGGATTAACTACTAACCTTGGACTAAAAGGGAATTTAAATAAAATAAGTTACTTAATCCAAGGAAGTATGGTAGATAATAAAGATTTTGAAACTCCACATGAAAAAATTGAGGATACTTATTTTGATAAAAAGGACTTTAAAGCTGGTTTAGGTTTCGAATCTGATAATTTTATTTCTGACCTTAGATTTAATATTTCACAAACTAAAATTGGTATTCCCCATGGTGATGAAGAGCATGATGAACACGGTGACGAAGATCATGGTGACGAAGATCATGGTGACGAAGATCATGATGACGAAGACCACGAAGATGAAGAACATGAAGAAGAGAGTTATCAAGACCTAGAGAATTCAATGATAACTTGGAAAAATAAAATTATATTAAATAATAAATCAGAATTTGATGTAACATTGGGCTACTCTCAAAATAAAAGAAAAGAGTTTGGTCATCATGATGAAGAGCATGAAGATCACCATGACGAAGACCATGGTGATGAAGATCACGATGATGAAGATCATGATGATGAACACGATGAACATGAGGGTGAAGCAGCTCTAAATATGGACCTTAAAACAACTACTGTTGATGTGAAATATATATTTCCAAAAAGTGAGAAATCAGATTTTGTTTTTGGTACTAGTATGTTATCTCAAGAAAATACAAATATGGGAGAAGAACAATTAGTGCCTGATGCTAAGAAAAATGATTTCGGATTTTATGGATTAAGTAACTTTTATGGAAAAACTGTTGATTTATTTGTTGGGTTCAGAGCAGATTTTAGAACTATTGAAAAAACAAACTATCAAAAAAGTTTCTCTAGTTTCACTACCTCATTAGGTTTAAAAAAAGATTTTGATAATGGAGTAGTAAGGTTAAATTTTTCAAATGGATATAGGGCTCCAAACCTTTCTGAATTATTTTCCGATGGTATTCATCACGGAACAGCTAGATACGAAATTGGAGATAATAACTTAGAGGAAGAAAAGAATTTTCAGACAGATTTATCAATTTCCACATTTTCTTCTGACTCTCAATTTGGAATGGATATTTTTTATAATTCAATACAAGATTATATCTATTTGAATCCTACAAGAGGTAAAATGGGTGATGCTCCTGTTTACAATTACACTCAAACCAACGCAGTTTTATATGGAGGTGAGGTTTTTTATAATAAAGAAACATCTTATGATTGGCTATCACATAAAACTTCTTTAGCTGTAGTTAGGGGTGAAAAATCTAATAGTGAAATTTTACCATTTATTCCACCTTTAACACTTAAACATTCGTTCGATATGAGTTTTGGTAAAAACTCTTTCCAAATTAGTGGCTTAGCCAAAGGAAAAAAGGAAAATGTAAGTCTTTTTGAAACGGAAACTAATTCATATTTTGTAATGGATTTGTCTGGTTCTCATAAAGTTAATTTGAGTGATAATGATATTGATATAAGTTGGTCAATTAATAACTTATTTGATAAAGAATACTTTGATCACTTATCAAGATTTAAAACCTTAGGAATTCACGAAATGGGAAGAAATATTTCAATTGGAATAAATTATATTTTTTAAATAAAATTGGCAGTTCAGTTCGAGATTCTTACTGAACTGCCATTTTTTTCTGACATATAAGAAAGCATTGGGTATATGTCATTACCATTGAGATTTAAAATTTGACCTGTAGCCAAACTATACTGGTAATTTTCACATTTACATTCTGCTTGAACACCTTTAATTTCCATTGTTGAACAACTTGATGGTAAATGGTTAGGACAGCTTGATTCCCAAGCCATTATTTGTTCATTCAAATTAAAAAGTAAAACACCTTTTATACCTGTATTCTCTAAAAACACTGATCCCCCACTATATTTTAAATTATCGTATTTTGGAAGATTAAGATTAATAGTTTTATTAAATGAGATAGGTTTTAAGTAAGGGTTTCTATTTAAATTTTCTTTCGAACAAGAACTTAATAAAAATAAAAAAACATAAAAAAATATTATTTTTTTAAAAAAATTCATGAGTCTTAATTTAGTGAAAAAAACATTCATTTAATAATTTTGTATATTTGTGTGTATCCCACAATTTTTGGGATTTTTTATTTTTAAATGTCTAACAATGAGTGATGTATCTTACTATACAAAAGAAGGATTTAAGAAATTAAAAGATGAATTAAACCAACTCAAAGATATTGAGCGCCCTAAAGCATCTAATGCAATTGCAGAAGCTAGAGATAAAGGTGATTTAAGTGAAAATGCAGAATATGATGCTGCCAAAGAAGCTCAAGGAATGTTGGAAATGAAAATTTCAAAATTAGAGGAAGTACTTGCTAATGCAAGAATTATTGACGAATCTCAACTCGACTTATCAAAAGTTTTAGTATTATCAAATGTTACTATAATTAACTTAAATAATCAAATGGAGATGAATTATACTCTGGTTGCTGAAAGTGAAGCAGATTTAAAATCTGGAAAAATATCTGTTAATTCACCTATTGGAAAAGGACTATTAGGTAAGAAGGTTGGAGATATTGCTGAGATCAAAGTTCCGAATGGAACTCTTAAATTTGAAATTAAATCAATTAATCGTTAAAAATTGTCATCTTTATTCACAAAAATCATTAATGGAGAAATTCCATGCTATAAAATTCATGAATCTGAAAATTGTTTTGCATTTTTAGATATTAACCCTAATACATTAGGACATACTTTATGTATTCCCAAGAAAGAGGAGGATTATATTTTTGATTTGGATTCAGTACTATATAATGAGTTATTTCTATTTTCAAAAGACATTGCAAAGGCCATTAAAAAAGCAATCCCATGTAAAAGAGTTTCATTAACTGTAATTGGATTAGAAGTTCCCCATGCACATATCCATTTAATTCCTATAAAGACTATGAATGATGCAAATTTTTCAAAAAAGGTAATATGTTCCGAGGAAAAATTTAAAGAGATTGCTTTAAAAATTAAGAGTTTTCTATAGTTTTAGGTAAGTTTATTTCAATAGTTGACCCTTTGTTGAGTTCAGATTTATTCACAAAAATATTACCATTGTGATAGTCATTAATAATTCTTTTAGAAAATGATAATCCTATTCCCCATCCCTTTTGTTTTATTGAATAACCTGCAGAAAATATTTTATCAAAATTCTTTTTTTCAATTCCTGAACCATGGTCTTGAATTAAAATTTTAATTAATTTATTTTTTTCAAAAACACTTATAATTACCTTGCCTTTACCTGACATAGAATCAATTCCATTTTTAACTACATTTTCAATAACCCAATCAATCAAAGTTTTATTAAGCTTTGCGTAAAGTAAATTTTCTGAAGGATTAAATACAAAAGAAATCATTGATGAGTTTCTTTCTTTCAAATATTTTACAGAACTTTTTAAAACTTCATTAATTTCTTGTTTTTTTAAAATTGGCTTGGTTCCAACCTCAGAAAACCTTTTAGTTATTTTATTTAATCTATCGATGTCTCTATCAATCTCTGTAATTGTAGAGTTATCAATATGATCATCTTTTAAAATTGTAGACCAACCCATTAATGAGGATAAAGGAGTGGCAATTTGGTGAGCTGTTTCTTTGGCAAATGATGCCCAAAGTTTATTTTTATTCAAATTAATTGATGACACATAATAGCTGTAAACTATTAATAAAAAACAAACAGCAATTAATAGTAAAGCAAAAGGATAATACTTTATTTTATTAAAAGTACTTGAATTTCCATAGAAAAGTCGTTGGTTTATACTGTTTTCAAATATGATTTCAATTGGCTCATTTTCTTTTGAAATTTTATCAAAAATTTTTTTTAATTCAATAGAGTCTGTTACACCATCGTTAAAAATATTTTTGTGAGATAAAATTTTTCCATTTTCGTCTACCTGAATAATAGGATTTTCAAAGCTTTTTGTAAGAATGAAAATGGATAGTGTACCTAAATCATCATTCAGGTTTTTATTTTCAATAAAATCTCTTTGGGCCATTGCCCACAATTCAATTTTTTTTCTTTCTTCATTTTTAGTATAATCAATGATTTTATTTGTATTGTAAAGAATAACTAGAACACCACCAATTAATCCCAAAAAAAGAATTATTTTAAAAAAATTACTGTTGGGAAAATATTTAATCACAATTTTGTTAATATAATCTAATATAAAAGTTTTTTTTCCTTTACTAAAAGCTTAAAATTTATTTAATTTTAAAAAAAATAAATAAATATGGATATCTCAGGAAAAATTAAATTAATTAATGAAACAAAAGAATATGGAAGTAATGGTTTTAGAAAGCGAGAGGTTGTTGTTACAACTGAAGAACAATATCCACAAGATCTTTTAATTGAATTTATTCAAGATAAATGTGACATTTTAGATTCCTATAAAGTTGGTGAATCAGTAAAAATTGATATTAATTTAAGAGGGAGAGAATGGGAAAGTCCACAAGGTGAAATAAAATATTTTAATTCAATACAAGGTTGGAGAATCGAAAAATTTTCTGAAAGTAATGAAAACGATATTCCTCCAGTCCCAAATAATGAAACTTTTGAACAATCTGAAGACTTAAATAATGATGAGCCTGATGATCTTCCATTTTAATTTAAGATGCACCAATTAACCAATGAGCTCAAATTTCCTTCACCATTAACAGCTAATAAAGATGGAATTGTTGCATATGGTGGTGATTTAAACCCAGAAAGAATTTTATTAGCTTATCAAAATGGAATTTTTCCATGGTTTGAAGATGATAATTATTTATTATGGTGGAGCCCTGACCCACGAATGGTGCTATTTCCTCAAAATTTAAAAATTTCAAAATCAACTAGAAAATTTATGAGAGAGACATCATTTCAAATAACTTTTAACAAATCTTTTATGGAAGTTGTCAATGCATGTGCAAAAGTTAAAAGATTTGGACAAAATGGAACTTGGATTACTAATGGATTAAAAGAAGCTTATAAATTGCTACATCAAAAAGGCCATGCTTATTCTGTTGAAGTTTGGGAAAATATGGAGCTAGTAGGAGGGCTTTATGGAATTGATCTTGGAAATATTTTTTGTGGTGAAAGCATGTTTACAATAAAAAATAATGCTAGTAAAATTGCATTTATTCACTTAGTTAAGGAATTAACAAAAAATAATTACAAACTAATTGATTGTCAAGTTCCAAGTGCTCATTTAAAAAGCCTTGGTGCGGAAGAAATTTCAAGATCAGAGTTTATAAAAATTTTAAACTAATTTTTGATAAATTTTTCAAAAGTTTTAATACTGATTGCATTTTTAACATTATAATTTCCAATTGATGTTCTGCACAAACTTTTTAGATATGCTCCTACTTTTATCTCTTTTCCAAAATCGTTTGCAACTGACCTTATGTAAGTCCCCTTACTACAATCAATTTCAAAGTCAATTTCTGGAAGATTAATTTTTGTTAATTTAAATTTAGATATAATTATTTCTCTTTTAGGTATTTTAATATTTTCATTTTTTCTTGCATAATCATATAGTTTTTTACCATTTATTTTAATTGCAGAAAAAAGAGGTGGTTCTTGGTTTATTCTTCCCAAAAATTTCTTGGAAGTCTTAAACAAATAATCATTTTCAATTTTGTCAATAGAAACATTTGAACTAACTTTTGTTTCTAGATCAAATGATGGGGTGGTAGCTCCAATCACAAATGTCCCTTTATATGATTTATTTAAGTTTTGAAAATCAATAATTTTTTTTGTTAGTTTTCCTGTGCAAATTATTAATAACCCAGTAGCTAAAGGGTCTAAAGTGCCTGCATGTCCTACTTTTATTTTTTTTAAATTAAACTTCATTTTTATTAACCATCTAATCTTATTAACAATTTGAAATGATGTCCAATTAATGGGTTTTTTAATTAAGAGTAGTTTGCCCTCAATAAAATCTTTTTGATTTAGGTTCATCTAAATTGTATATAAAATCAAAAATAATCCTATTGCAAAGCAGTATATAGAGAAAAAATATAATTTACTTTTTTTAACCAATAAAATCATCCATTTACACGCAAGAATTCCAGTAAAAAAAGCAGATAAAAAACCTAAAAGGATTGAAAATATATCAAAATTTTCAAAACTAAAATCTTCAAAAAAAAGTGATTTAATCATTCCTCCAAAAATTAGAGGTATAACCATAATAAAAGAAAATCTTGCTGCTTTTTCTCTATCAATCCCAATAATAACTGCAGTTGCAATTGTTGCACCACTTCTTGATATCCCGGGAAGAATAGCAATTGCCTGCGACAAACCAATTAAAAAACTATTTTTAAAATTGATAGTATTACTTTTTGGTTTAACACGATCTGAAACAAAAAGTATTAAGCCCGTAATAATTAGCATCGAACCTACTAAAAGCAAATTTCCATTAAAAAAAGAATTAATTTTTTCTTCAAATAATAGTCCGACAAAAACAGCTGGAATCATTGAAATTAAAATTGAAACAGAAAACTTATGGGATTCATTACATTTCTTTTTAAATAAAGAACTAAAGATTTCTAAAATATCTTTTCTAAAGAATATTATAGTACTCAAAGCTGTTGCAAAATGTAGAATTATAGTATAAGTTAAATTTTCTTGGTTCGAAAAATTGTTATCGAACAAAGCTTTTGATATTTCAATGTGACCGCTTGAAGAAATAGGTAAAAATTCAGTAAGACCTTGGATTATACCTAAAAAAATAGATTCTAAATAATCCATTTATTTTTTTTTTGGTTTGTAAAGAATTGCAAAAACTTCAATTCCAAATCCAATTAAAACTAAAGTTGGAGCTAATCTAATTCTCCTAAAATTATAAATTTCTTCATTAAATATATTTGGATCATCGCTAGCTCCACCGGACATTAACAAAAAACCTATTGAAATGAATAATAATCCCAATATCATTATTTTGTAATTTTCTTTCTGAAAAATAAAATTCTTTGAGTTGTTTTTTCTTTTCATTAATATAATTGTTCAATACTAAGCTTTAAAAATCTTTGAGTAGCTATGAATGTACACAATGAGGTTATAATTATACTAAAAATTAAAATGCAAACGAATAACCCTAAAATGAGTTCTAAATTAGCTATTAAATTTAAATCTCCAATTGAATTTTCTATGTAGTAAATTGTAAAATAAAGAAAACCAATTGCAATTATTGAACTAATTAACCCCAAAAAAACATGAGTTTTAATAAATGGTTTCCTTATGAAATTTCTTGTTGCACCAACTAATTGCATCGTTTTAATTATTATTCTATTTGAATATATTGAAAGTCTTATGGAACTGTTTATAATTAGAACAGAAATAATGAAAAAGAAAGATGCAATAACTAAAACCCAAAATTTAATTTTTTTAAAGTTATCGTTAATTAAAGAAACTAAGGGCGCATCATAACGAACTTCATCAACAAAATTCACATCACTAAATTCTTTTGAAATATTATCTAATAGATTTGAATTTACAAAGTCAGATTTAAAGTAAATATCTAATGAATTTAATATTGGATTTGTTCCTAAAAATTCCAAAAAGTTTTCCTCAATTTCTTGAATTAAAATTTCGGCGCCATCTTCCTTTGAAATAAAAGTGATCGATTTAGTATAATCTTTAAGATTTAATTTTTTTTGAAGTTGTATGATTTCAATTTCTTTAGCTGAATCTTTTAAGTATATAGTTAAAGGAATTTTTTCTTTAAAATCATCTGAGATTTTTTTTGCATTAAATGCTAACAGGAAAAATGCCCCCATTATATACAAGACAATCGATATACTTATAATTACAAAGAAATATGATGAGATTAATTTATTATTGTTTTTTGACAAATTTGATAAACTTTTTAAACAAAAATAAGAAACAATTTAATTTTTTATGTCCAATTAATTTACTTTAAGTATTTATATAATAAACGTATTTTTGTTTCGTAAATCTTATTTGATGAATTACAATTTCAAAAGAATTGAAAAAAAATGGCAAAATTATTGGTTTCAAAACCAAACCTTCAAAGTAAATAGTAAGAGTAAATTACCAAAGTATTATATTATGGATATGTTCCCATATCCCAGTGGAGCCGGTTTACATGTTGGACATCCATTGGGTTATATTGCTAGTGATATATATTCCCGATATAAAAGAAAAAAAGGTTTTAACGTATTACACCCACAAGGATATGATTCATTTGGATTGCCTGCAGAACAATATGCTATTCAAACTGGAAGACATCCTGAAAAAACAACAAATGAAAATATAAAAAGATACAGAGAACAATTGGATAGATTAGGCTTGTCATTCGATTGGTCTAGAGAAGTAAGAACTTCTGACAGGAAATATTATAAGTGGACTCAGTGGATGTTTATTAAGATGTTCAATTCTTGGTATGATTTTAAAAAAGATAAAGCTATTGATATCAAAGAACTTGTTAAAATTTTCAATAAAAAAGGGAATATTAATATTTCTGCATATGAAACCGAATCATCAAAAAGATTTTCTGCTTCAGATTGGAAAAATTTTTCTGAGGAAGAAAAAGAAAAAATTTTATTATCATATCGATTAGCATATATCTCTAAAATTGATGTTAATTGGTGCCCTAAGCTTGGAACAGTTTTGGCAAATGATGAGGTTGTAGATGGGCTTTCAGAAAGAGGTGGTCATGAAATTATTAAAAAAAAAATGACTCAATGGAGTCTGAGGATTTCTGCTTATTCTGAAAGATTATTAAAAGGATTAGATAAAATTGATTGGCCTGATCCATTGAAAGAAATGCAGAAAAACTGGATTGGAAAATCTGTAGGCTCTATTGTGTTTTTTGATGTTTTAGGTCATGATTTACAAATTAAAACATTCACTACTAGACCTGACACAATATTTGGGGTTTCTTTTTTGACCATTGCCCCAGAAAACCAGATAGTAAAATCGATTATAACGAATGATAATAAAAAAATAGTTGACAAGTATTTACAAAAATCAATGCTAAAAACAGAGAGAGAGAGACTCACTGATGTTAAAAAAATCTCGGGCGTTTTTACTGGAAGTTATGCTATTCATCCATTAACTAATAAAAAAATTCCAATTTGGATATCAGATTATGTTTTATCTGGATACGGTACAGGGGCTGTTATGGCTGTTCCATGTGGAGATCAAAGAGATTTTGATTTCGCAAAATTTTTTAATTTACCAATTCCAAATATTTTTAAAGACATTGATATCTCTAAAAATGCATATGCCGATAAAGATAATTTTAAGTTGCAAAATTCACATTTTTTAAATGACCTTGATTTTAAACAAGCATTTGAAAAATCAATTAAAGTATTAGTTTCCTCAGGAAAAGGTGTAAAAAAAATCAATTATAAGTTAAGGGATGCTGTTTTCAGCAGACAAAGGTACTGGGGGGAGCCTTTTCCAGTTTATTATAAAAAAGGCTTGCCAGTAATGATTGAAGAAAAGTATTTACCGTTAGAATTGCCAAAAGTTAAAAAATATTTGCCAACAGAAGAAGGCAAACCTCCATTAGGAAATTCGAAAATTTGGTCTTGGAGTTCCAAAGAAAATAAAATTGTTGAAAATAAGTTAGTTGATAATATAAATGTTTTTCCTTTGGAACTAAACACTATGCCAGGATGGGCAGGTAGTTCATGGTATTTCAACAGGTATATGGATCCAAATAATGATAACTGTTTTGCTTCCAAAGAATCTTTGAATTATTGGAAAGAAATTGATATTTACGTAGGTGGAAGTGAACACGCCACTGGACATTTACTTTATTCTAGATTTTGGCAGTATTTTTTATATGATCATAAATTAGTTCCAGTTTCTGAATATGCAAAAAAATTAGTTAATCAAGGAATGATTTTAGGAAATAGTGCTTTTGTTTATCGTTTAAAAGGAACTAACACTTACATTTCATATGGACTATTAAAAAAACAAGATGTTCAAGCTATTCATGTCGATATTAAATTTGTGAATAAAAATGATGAATTAAATATTACTGAACTAAAAAAAAATAATCCAGAATTCAAAAAAGCTGAATTTATTAATTATAAAAATAAATTTATTGTCAAACGTGAAGTAGAAAAAATGTCTAAATCAAAATTTAATGTTATAAATCCAGACGAAATTTGTGAAAAATATGGTGCAGACACTTTAAGATTATATGAAATGTTTCTAGGTCCTATTGAAAATTCGAAACCATGGAATACTGCTGGTATAACAGGTTCATTTTCTTTTTTGAACAAATTTTGGAATTTATATCATAAAAATGGAAACTTTTATGTTAGTAATGATAAACCAGAAAAAAAAGCACTTAAAATACTTCATAAAACTATAAAAAAAGTAATTGATGATATAGAGAACTTTTCTTTTAATACTTCTGTGAGTGCATTTATGATATGTGTCAATGAGTTAAACAAAATTAAATGTAATAATAAGATTATTCTTAAAGATCTCTGCATATTGCTTTCACCATTTGCCCCACATATATGTGAAGAAATTTGGGAAAAATTTGGTAATAATAATTCTATTTCTAATGTTGATTACCCAGTTCTAAATGAGGACTATTTAATTGAAAATGTAATTGAATATCCAATATCATTCAATGGAAAGTTAAAGTTTAGAGTTGAACTGTCTTCTGAATTGAGTCAGGATGAAATAAAAAAAATAATTAATAGTCATGATAAAACCAAAAAATACATAGGAGATAAAATAATTAAAAAAATAATAGTTGTTCCAAAAAAAATAGTCAATATAGTTTTATAAATGATTGATAATATTGAAATAATTGGTATCCTTGCGGCATTACTAACTACAATAGCTTTCGTTCCCCAAGTTTTTAAAGTAGTCAAGACTAATTTTACTGATGGTCTTTCCTTAACAACATTTTCAATGTTTACTTTAGGAGTTCTTTTGTGGCTAATTTATGGTTTTTCAAAAAATAGTATTTCTATGATTTTGGGAAATGGGATCACTTTAATTTTAGCTATTATAATTTTATTATATATTTTAAAAAATAGAAACTCTAAGTAATCGAAATCTGTCGATCAATTTGCTGTTCAAGAGAAATAAAAGTTTCAGTTCTTGAAACACCTTCAATTGATTGAATTTTATTGTTAAGAAGTGACATTAAATGTTCATTGTCTTTGCATATAATTTTAATTAAAACACTCCAATTTCCAGTGGTATAATGACACTCTAGGATCTCAGGAATTTTTTTCATTATTTTTATTGCTTCATAATTTCTTTCAGCCTTATCAAAATAAACTCCAATAAATGCTAAAGTTGAATATCCAAGGGTTTTTGGATTAATTTTTAAATGATTTCCGGAAATTATACCACATTCGTTTAGTTTTCTAATTCTTTGATGTATAGCTGCTCCTGAAATTCCGATTATTCTTGAAATTTCTAAAATTGGTTTTCTTGAATTTATAGTTAATTCTTTTAAAATTTTTTTATCTATTCCGTCTAGTTTCAAAATTTAATTTTTGGTTAAAATATCATTTGCAATTCTATAACTTGTTCCATGAGCTCCCAATAAATTGATTAATTTATCATATTCCGTATCCAACTCATCAATTTTTTTTGGATTTAAAATATTTTTAAGTTCTCTAACTATATTTTGTTTTATACAATTTTCTTGTATAAGCTCTTTTATTATTTCTTTCTCCATTATAAGATTTACTAAAGAGATGAACTTAATCTTAACAAAAAACTTTGCTAATAAGTAACTTAAAAAACTTGTTTTGTAGCAAACAACCATGGGAACTTTAAAAATCGAAGTTTCCAATGTGGCAGTTCCGCTTGTAACTAATGCTGCTTTAGAATTTGAAAGCAAACTATAAGTTTGATTTTTTATAAACTTAATTTTTTTATTCTTAATGATTTTTTTTAAAAAAAAATCGTCTACGTTTGGAGCAGCACCAATTACAAATTGGTATTTAGGAAAATATTCAACTACTTCCAACATAGTTGATAAAATTTTTTTTATTTCTTGTTTTCTGCTTCCGGGTAAAATAGCAATAATTTCCTTATTATGGTTTAGATTATTTGATTGAAAAAAATTGTTTTTGTAATTTTTCCTAAAATCTCTAATACTATCCATCAACGGATGGCCAAGGTATTTAACTTGATAATTATGCTTTTTTTTAAAATATTTTTTTTCAAAAGGTAGGATTACATACATTTTATCTACACTTGATTTAATATCCTTAATCCTATTCTCATTCCATGCCCATATTTGTGGAGCTATATAATAATAAGTAATAAATCTATTTCTTTTTGCCCACTTTGCAATTCTCATATTGAAACCTGGATAGTCTATAAATATTATTTTATCTGGATTAAATTGTTTAATATCAACTTTACAAAAAGACAAGTTTTTTAGAATAGATGTTATATTGATCAAAACCTCATAAAAACCCATAAATGATAGGTCTCTGTAATGTTTTACTAAATTGGCCCCAGCTTTTTCCATCTCATCTCCACCCCAAGCTCTAATTTCTGCATTTTTATCTTGATCACATATGGCTTTTATTAAATTAGAACCGTGTAAGTCACCTGATGCTTCTCCAGCTATGATATAATATTTCATTATTTAAAATTTCCAGGATTTCAATTGTTCTATATTTTTATGGTCCGTCATATCAAACTTTACTGGAACAATAGAAATGTATTTATTTTTGAGAGCCCATTCATCCGTATCCTTTTTATTGTCTTCATCAATAAATTCACCAGTTAGCCAATAATATTCTTTTCCTTGAGGGTTGGTTCTTTTATCAAATTTTTCAATCCAAAACGCTTTAGCCTGTCTACAAATTTTAACTCCCCTTATTTCATCATTTCCCAATTTTGGAAAGTTTACATTTAGTGCATTTCCATTAGGTATGCCATTTTTTAATGCAGCTAAAGTTATATTTTTTACATAGTTTTTAATAGGTTCAAAATCAGCACTCCATTTGTAGTCTAGAAGTGAAAATCCAATTGCAGGCACTCCTTCGATTGAAGCCTCAATAGCAGCACTCATAGTTCCAGAATATATAACATTTATTGATGAATTGGATCCATGA
>MDTB01064502.1_pt1 | contig 14723 bp, 11 predicted proteins | sample 811161 | NCBI WGS metagenome assembly MDTB01 (sample SAMN05326650, study PRJNA326480) | marine metagenome | isolation source: seawater | place: Mediterranean Sea | collected 2009
TAGATAAGTACATAAAAATTCGCCATAAAATTGCTAAAGTATATGATAGACAGTTTTCTAATTTGCCAATTAAAACACCTTGGAAATCTCTAAATTTTTATTCATCCTATCATTTATATCCCATTCGAATTCAAGAAGATTTAAATTTAAAAACTCAAAAAAAAATTTATGAAGATTTTCGGAAAGAAGGTATAGCCGTCAATTTACATTACATACCAGTTCATCGTCAGCCGTATTATGAAAATTTGGGATTTAAAAAGGGAACATATCCTGAGTCAGAAAAGTTTCACAGAGAAGTAATTAGTTTGCCAATGTTTCCAACGTTAACAAATAAACTTCAAAATTTTGTTATTAACAAAGTTACTAAAGTGATAAAAAAATATGAATAAAAAACAAAAAGATATTTTTTTAGATTCCGAGGGCGATAACTACTTTGAGCGAAACCATTTAACTTTACAAAATAGAGAAATGGGCCCTAAAGATCCAATTATTAATGCCTTGTCAGGTTTAATAAAAAAAAATGAAAATAACTTAAAATTACTTGAGATAGGTTGTGGTGAAGGTATACGATTACAATGGATTTCTCAAAACTATAATATTCAATGTTTTGGAACTGATCCATCTAAAAAAGCAATCGAAATTGCAAATAAAAATAATGTTGTTGCTACAAAAGGAACTGCAGATGAATTGAAATATGATAATGAAAAATTTGATTTTGTTGTATTTGGATTTTGTCTTTATTTATGTGATCGTGATGATCTTTTTCAAATTGCAAAAGAGACTGATAGAGTTTTAAAAAAATCGGGATATATTATAATTCGAGACTTTTTTTCAAATACTTCATCCTCAGCAATTTATCTACATAATAAAAATTTATTAACATACAAAATGGACTATAGAAAATTATTTAACTGGCACCCTCATTATGAGTGCATATCTCATACAGTTGATACTGCATCAAAACCTGTCAGTATAGATGATACTAGTGAATGGAGAGCTACTTCAATAATAAGAAAAAAAACTTTTGATGACTAAACTTGTTTTAGGATCAGTTCAATTTGGGATTAATTATGGCATAAGTAACCAACATGGAAAAACTAAATTTTCTGAAGTAAAAAAAATATTAAATTTTGCTAAAGATTCAAAAATTAAAATTATTGATACTGCTGTAGCATATGGTGACAGTGAAGAAATTTTAGGAAAAACAGGTGTCAAAAGTTTCAATTTTATTTCAAAGTTACCCAAAATTCCTAAAAATTGTAAAGATGTTGATTATTGGGTTCAGAATAATGTAGAAACATCTTTAAGCAAACTTAGAATAAAAAAACTTTATGGTTTACTAATCCATCATACCAAAGATTTATCTAGTACTTTTGGAAAAAAGTTAGTTAATTCAATACAAAAAATTAGATCAAATGGACTTGTAAAAAAAATTGGTATATCAATTTACGAAATTTCTGAAATTGAAACAGCTTTAAAAATCTACAAATTTGACATAGTCCAAGCACCGTTAAATATCATTGATAGGAGATTGGAAACAAGTGGAATTTTATCAAAACTTAAAAACTTAAAAGTAGAAGTTCATACTCGTTCAACATTCCTTCAAGGATTATTATTGTTACCTAGAGAAAAAATACCAGTTAAATTTAACAGATGGTCAAATATCTGGGATCGTTGGTCTTTAGAATTAAAGGAAAAAAAATTAAATCCAATTGAGGCATGTTTATCATATCCAATGTCTTTATCAGAAGTAGATCATATAGTTGTTGGTGTAAATAATTTAGATCAGTTAAAAAAATTAATTAAACTATCCAAATCAAAAATTTCAACAAGCGATCTGTCTTTTATGATTTCAAACGAAAAAAAATTAATTAATCCAACAAATTGGAATTCTCTATGAATATTAATTTAAATAAAGATTTAGACCCAAAAATGAAACTAAATGCTCGTTTAGTTACCAAGCAAGATGAAGAATTATTACTCATCTGGGCAAATGACCCAGTAGTTCGTTCTAATGGTTTTAACACCAAAAAAATATCTAAAAAAATGCACAGAAAATGGTTTAATTCTCGAGTCTCAGATAGTGAAAATTGCAAATTTTATATAGTAGAAACAGAGTATGGTTTGCCTATAGGACAGGTTCGTTTAGATAAAAAAGATGAAAAATGGTATATAAACTTTTCTTTAGCTAAATTTGCAAGAGGAAAAAAAATGGGATCAATCTTACTCCAAAAAATAATTAATAATTTTGATCCATTTCAAAAAACTGAGTTTATAGCTGAAGTAAAACAAGGAAATATTCCATCGTGTAGAGTATTTGAAAAAATCGGATTTGTAAGAAATTTAACTGATAAGAATAAAATTGTTTTTTTTTATGAATTAAAAAAACATTTTTTAGTTGTTGGTGGTGGATTTGGACAAGTACCGGCGATTTTATCGGCAAAATCACTTAATTTAAATGTAATAGCTGTCGATCGTGACCCAAATGGGGAAGGGATGAAATTAGCTGATATACCATTAACTATTGATGTTCTAGATATAAAATCCATAGTTGAGGTTGCAAAAAAATATTCTGTTATTGGTGCTTTAACAATGCAAAGTGATATAGGCATACCTGCTGTTGGTGCCGTGATTGACGCTTTAAAATTAAAAGGGTCAGGTATTAAAGTAGCAAATAGATGTAGTAATAAAATTGATATGAGAAAAGTTTTTAAAAAATCAGGAATTCCACAACCCCTATTTAAGGAAGTAAAAAATTTAGAAGAGGCCAAGGATGCTGCGGAACAAATAGGTTATCCTTGTGTAATAAAAGCTCCAGATAGCTCTGCGAGTAGAGGTATTGTCCGTGTTAATAGCAAAAAAGAAGTTTCAAAAGCATTTATGGAAGCTTCTTCGTTTTCAAGATCATCAAGCTTACTTGTTGAAGAATTTATAGAGGGACTTGAGTTTGGAGCTCAGGCATTTAGTATCGATGGTAAATGTAATCTTGTTTTAATTCATAATGATCAGATGACAGCACCACCTTATATGATACCTTTAGGTCATTCATTTCCATCAAATCTTCCAAAAAAAGCTTTAAATAAAGCAGAAAAAGCAATCAAATCTTGTGTTGAAGCATTGGGTATTTTGGATGGACCATCTAATATTGATTTAATTTTTGATAAAAATGAACATCCAAAAATCATAGAAGTTGGTGCAAGGATTGGTGCGACTTGTCTCCCAGAATTAGTTTTACATCACACTGGCATTGATTTTACTAAAGCAGCAATTGAAATAGCATGTGGAAAAAAACCTGAATTAAATAAAAAATTTTCCCAACCATGTTCTGCATTTATTCTTGAGTCACATTCAGACGGTATAATGAAAAGTTTCAAAGTTTTAGATAAATTTAAAAAAAATCCTAATATTTTAGAGTGGGAGGTAACATCAAAACCAGGTGATAAGGTTTCATGCTTAAGAAAAGGCACAGATCGTATTGGAAAAATTGTAGTAAAGGGAAATTCTGCTGAGGAAGCCGATAATCTTGCTAGAGATTTTAGACTTGCTTTTAAGCTTGATGTTTATAAAAATAAAAAAGCTTCGATAAAACATGATTAAAATTGGTTCAAAGACTATAGGAGCTAAAAATTCTCCTTTTATAATTGCCGAAATGTCAGGTAATCACAATCAATCATTAGATAGAGCGCTATCAATTGTTGATGCAGCGGCTGATGCAGGAGCAGATGCAATAAAATTACAAACTTATACTGCAGATACCATGACTTTAGATATAAAAAAGGGTGATTTTTTTATTGATGATCCAAAATCACTTTGGAAAGGTCAATCCATGCATGATTTGTATAAATTAGCCTACACCCCTTGGGATTGGCACAAACCTATAATTGAGCACGCAAGATCAAAAGACTTATTATGTTTTAGTACACCATTTGACGAAACTGCGGTTGACTTTTTAGAGTCTCTTGAAGTTCCTGCATACAAAATTGCATCTTTTGAATGTATCGATTTACCTCTAATAAAAAAAGTAGCGAGTACTAAAAAACCATTAATTATTTCAACAGGAATGGCTACAAAAGTAGAAATAACTGAAGCTGTTGATGCTGCTAGAAGTGTAGGATGTAAAGACTTAATTTTACTAAAATGTACTAGCACTTACCCAGCATCACCAAAAAATACTAATTTAAATACTATATCACATATGAGAAAATTATTTAATTGTGAAGTTGGTTTATCAGACCATACTTTAGGAATTGGTGCAGCAGTTGCTGCTGTAGCAGTAGGAGCCTCTGTGATTGAGAAACACTTTACATTATCACGAGCAGATGGTGGCGTTGACTCTGCATTTTCGTTAGAGCCAAGTGAATTGTCATCTCTAGTTTCTGAGACTAAAAGAGCATTTCAGGCTCTAGGAGATATTAGTTTTGGAGCCACCGAAGCTGAAAAATCCTCTCGTTCTAGAAGAAGATCATTGTATATTGGAGAAAATATGAAAGCCGGAGAAGTTTTGACAGCAAAAAATTTGCGAAGAATAAGACCAGGAAATGGACTATTGCCAAAATATTATGAAAAGTTGTTAGGAAAAAAAATTAAATTTGATACTCCTAAAGGTACTCCTGTATCGTGGGATTTAATTTTAGAAGACTAAATTTTGATATTAATAAATTGAGAGCTTTTATTTGACTAGTCAAAAACGATATTTGATTACAACTGCTGATGAGAATACCTGGAAATTTGATCGTCCAGTTATATTTTTGGGAGAATGGTGTCGTCTATACAACAGAAAACATATTTGGGGTGGAATGGATGCTATAGTTGCAGAACCGTATGGATTGAAGCATTCAAAAAGGGACTCAGATTATTCCAAAGCCTTAATATTAGAAAACAAACTTTTTCCTGAATTTATTCAATTGCTCAATTATCATCACAACACAAATCATAGCGAAAGATTTTGGCAGATTTTGATAGGTCCTTGGTTTAAAGTTATAGTAAGAGATTTGTTTTATTATGTTAATTCTCTTAAAAATTGCCTGTTATCACATGATATATCAGGTACCACAGGTTATGATTTAAATAAAACTATATGCATATCTGATACGAAAGATTTCATAGATGGTTTTTTTGATGACAACAGGAATTTAAATTTATTATATACACGCATATTAAACTTAATTGAAAATAAAAATTTTCCCGTAGATCTCATTTCATCGGAAAATGAAAATACTCAACAAAAATATAATTTAACACTTAAAAAAATCGAAAATAAATCGTTTTATAAAAATTTCTTAAAACTAGGTTTTAGTTTTTATAGTAAAATATCGAAACAATTTATTAGAAAAGATGATGCTTTTATTATAAATACCTTCCTCCCTACAGAAAAAGAAGCTAAACTAGAGTTAGCTCTTGGACAATTTCCTCAATTTTGGAAGTATAATTGGAATAAACATTTTCAATTTGATCTATTAAAAAAAAATCCAGATAATTTGATACGTAAAAATTTAAAAAAAAAATTTCTAGATAATTCGTGTGAAAGCTTAGAAAATATTATTCGTCATTTACTATTTGAATATTTTCCTGTTTGTTATTTAGAAGGATTTGGGGATCTTTTTAATAAATTAAAAAAACAACCCTGGCCCAAATTTCCTAAATTTATTTTTACAAGTAATAATTTTTACTTGGATGAGGTTTTTAAATTATATGCAGCATTAAATGTTGAGTCAGGAAAAAAGTATTTTGTTGGACAACATGGAGGTAATTATGGAACTCAAAGACATAAATCTCCAAGGATAGAAGAATTGACAGTAGATAAATTCATAACTTGGGGGTGGACAAACGGAATGTCACAGCATATCCCAGGTTTTGTTTTGAAAAATGCAGGCAAAAAAAAATTAAATTTTAATACCTCTGGAAATTTATTATTAATAGAGCATGGTTATACTAAGCATGATGCAACTTATGACAAGAAATCTGACTTTATTGAGTATTTAGATAATCAAAAGACATTTGTCGATAATCTTCACAAAAATCCAAGAAAAAATCTTCTTATAAGATTATTCAATATTAATTATCAAAACAAAGATTGGTGCGAAGAGAATAGATGGCATGATTTTGATCCAAACATTAAAATAGATAATGGAATTAAAAACATAAATAGATTAATTTCAAAAAGTAGATTAATAGTTTATAGCTATGATTCAACTGGAATGCTAGAAACCTTGTCAGATAACATTCCAACTATAGCTTTTTGGGGAAAGGAGGTGGCATTGCTTGATAGCGCTAAGCCATATTATCAGATGTTGGCTGATGTAGGTATTATTCATTTTTCAGCAATTTCCGCGGCAGAAAAGATAAATGAGATTTGGGATAATGTTGAAAATTGGTGGGATCAAAGTAATTTGCAAAAAGCTAGACAAGAATTTTGCCATCGTTATGCAAAAAAAAGCCAAAACCCAGTAACAGAATTAAAGCAGATATTGTTGTCTTAAAAATTGAAACATTATACAAATATAATTTTGTTAAATCTTAATTATAAAAAAACATGAAAGTAGCTGCTCTAGTACAAGCAAGAATGGGTTCACTAAGATTGCCTGGAAAAGTTTTAAAAAAAATTGAGGGCAAACCTTTGATTGAATTACTTCTAAAAAGGCTTTCTAAATCAAAAGAATTAGATGAGATTGTGGTTGCAACATCTAAAGGTGTAGAAAATGATAAACTGCAGGAATTTGTGGAGTATTTGGGTTATAGATGCACAAGAGGAAGTGAAAAAGACGTCCTTAATAGATTTTATGAGTCTGCAAAATTTATAGGTGCTGATATTATCGTTAGAATTACGGCAGATTGTCCTCTAATAGACCCACAATTAGTTGATGATTGTGTGAAACTTTTTAAAAAATCAAATGTTGATTATTTTTCAAATACAGATCCAAGAACTTTTCCAGATGGACTTGATGTATCAGTAATGACATTCGACTCTATTGAGCGTGCAAATAATGAAGCGGTATCAGGATTTGATAAAGAACATGTAACACCTTATATTCGTAATTCAAATCATTTTTCGAAATCGTCAATTAAATATCCAGATGATTTATCAAAACTAAGATGGACAGTTGATGAAATTGATGATTTAAATGTAATTAAAAATATATTTAATTATTTTTCACCAGATATATACTTTAATTGGCAGCAGATATTAAAATTATATAAAACTAATCCAAAATTATTTTCAGATAACAATAATATCAAAACTAACGAGGGTTCAAATATTGGCACTGGACAAAAACTTTATAAAAGAGCAAAAAAAATAATACCTGGAGGTAATATGCTTCTTTCAAAAAGACCTGAAATGTTTTTACCTGAAAAATGGCCAGCTTATTTTAGCAAGGCGAAAGGTTGTAAAGTTTGGGATCTTGATGGAAAAGAATTTATTGATATGTCTATTATGGGAATTGGCACAAACACTTTAGGATACGGCCATCCCGAAGTTGACGAAGTAGTTACGAAGACTGTAAGAGATGGTAATATGTCAACTTTAAATTGCCCTGATGAGGTATATTTATCAGAACAGCTAATTGAAATGCATCCTTGGGCAGAAATGGTCAGATTTGCAAGGAGTGGAGGCGAAGCTAACGCAATTGCGGTTCGTATTGCCAGAGCAGCAGCAGGAAAAGATAACGTTGCTATTTGTGGGTATCATGGTTGGCATGATTGGTACTTGTCAGCTAACTTGAGTGATGACAAAAGTCTAGATGGCCATTTATTACCTGGTCTAGAACCTAAAGGGGTTCCACGAAACTTAAAAAATACTGTTTTTCCATTCACTTATAATCAAATAGACGAATTAGAAGAATTGGTCAAAAAACATGATATAGGAGTTATTAAAATGGAGGTCGTACGTAGCACTGGTCCAAAAAATAATTTTTTACAAAAAGTCAGGGATCTTGCTAACCAAAAAGGGATAATACTTATTTTTGATGAATGTACTTCAGGATTCAGAGAAAATTTTGGAGGATTACACATGAAATATAATGTTGAACCTGATATTGCCATGTTTGGAAAGGCGATGGGAAATGGTTATGCGATAACATCAGTCATTGGTCGGCGTAAAATTATGGATGCAGCACAATCAACTTTTATCAGTAGTACATTTTGGACTGAACGTATCGGTCCTTCTGCTGCATTAAAAACTTTAGAGGTGATGGAAAGAGAAAAATCGTGGGAAAAAATTACTAATACAGGAGTCCAAATCTCAAATATATGGAAAAAACTAGCAAAAAAACATAGATTACCTCTGGTTACTTTTGGACTACCTGCTCTAATAAAGATGAAATTTGAGTGTGAATTTAATTTAGAATATAAAACAATTATAACTCAGGAAATGTTAAAGCGCGGATATCTTGCAAGTAATACTGTTTATGTATGTACAGAACATAAACAAGAAATTATAGATGAATATGAAAAAGCTCTAGACGAAGTTTTCAGCATAATTGGTGAATGTGTGCAGGGAAAACCTGTAAGTGAAATTTTAGAAGGACCAGTATGTTATAAAGATTTCCAGCGTCTAAGCTGATTAATGACCAAATATTATAAATAATAAATACATAATTATGTTATATGACTATTATTTTTCGTTGTAATACAAATCCAGAAGTAGGGTTTGGACATTTAAATAGATGTCGTTCCTTAGCGCAATCTCTTATTCAAAAAGGTGAAGTTTGTTTAATGGTTGGGCCAGATAATTTTTATAAAACTAAAAAGGATAACAATATCTTCAAAGAATGGATGCCAATAAAAAAATGGAACTCGGGTGAAGAAGACTCTGTTAACTTAATCAAAATAGCAAAAAAAAATAATGCATCTTATTTCGTATTAGATGACTACCGTATAGATGAAAAATACCAAATGATTTTATTAAAAGCTGGATATAAATGGTTACAATTTTATCAAAAAGAAAATAAAAAACCAATCTGGGCTGATATAATTGTTAATCCTATGCCTGGTGTGACACGAGAAGATTTTAAATCAGTTTTACGTAATAAAAGTTCTAAATTATTATTAGGTCAAAATTATGCAATACTTCGCCCTGAGTTTGCAAATGTTACAAAAAAAACTTATTTTAAGAAAATAAAAAAAGTTTTATTAACTTTTGGTGGTGGTGATGATAAAGGTGCAAATGAGTTTGTTTTATCTACATTGTTGCCAGTAACTCCTAATTATATAAAATTTTTAGTAATATCTGGCTTTACAAATCCAAATAATAATAGGCTGAAAGAGTGGATTTTATTAAATGGAAGTCAGAGAGTTGATTTATTAATCAATCCTAAAGATGTAGCAAAGTTATATTCGTCTTGTGATATAGCAGTAATTGCAGGAGGGACTACAACTTATGAAATTGATTGTTGTGGGCTACCTTTTTTAATAATTTCAACAGCAAATAACCAAATTGAGCAGTCAAAAGCTTGGGCAAATATTGGAAAGGCTAAATATTTAGGAGACATAAATTCAGTAAATAAACATTCTCTTGTGACTATTTTTAAATCATTTTTAAAAGTGAAGCAGGTTTCACTTGAAGACAATTCATCAACCCCTTATGATGGTTCCTATGAGGTTGCAAAGCATATCATTGCAAATAAATACTAAGGAAAATGACCATCTTTTAAAATGTATACACTAGGAATTTATGATGGTCACAATTCAAGCTGCACACTTACAAAAGGATCTGATATATTATTTTCAATAGAGGAGGAGAGATTATCAAGAATTAAAGGACATGATGGTAGAATTGACAAACATGGTCCTCCGATCAAAAGTTTAAAACTAATACTTAAGAGTTTTAATAAAATTTCTAAAATATCAAAAATTGCTTTGGCCCTTCAAGATCCTGAGTCTTTGCGAAAAACCTCAATGATACACTGGGCAAAGGCTATTCAAGATACTCGAGATACTACTATTCTAGATTTTTATACGAATATCAATAAGTCCAGTCAAAAAAAATTCGAATTAGATGAAAAAAAATATTTAGATCTTTCTTTTTCAACCCAGCAAAAAAGAATTTTAAAATTGATGAAAATAATCAAAAAATTTGGACTTTTAAAATGTGATATTGAATATGTACCACATCATATTGCTCACCACGCATCTAATTGGTTTACAACGAATAAAAAAATTGCTTTAGCAATTTCATTAGATGGAAGAGGAGATGCTCTATCAGGATTAGTTTCAATTTGCAAAAAAAATAAAATTAAACCTATTCATGAGATAAGTTCGTTTAATTCAATTGGACATTTTTATTCTGCAATAACTGTATCACTAGGTTTTAAAGCAGTAAGACATGAGGGTAAAATAACTGGTTTAGCTGCATTTGGAAATCCTAATAAAAAACTACTCAAAAAATATAAAAAATTAATTTGGTTCAATTCAAAAAAAGGAAGTATTTACTCATCTTTATTTACAGGCACAGCTTATGGGCCATATCCGTGGGCAAATTTTAAAGTATATATTGATAAAATAAAGATAGTTGGATCACCTTATTCAAGAGAAGATGTTGCTGCAACGGCGCAGTTTCATTTAGAAAGAGTAGTTAGAGAATTCGTCTCTTATTGGGTAAAAAAAACAGGAATCAAAGAAGTACAATTGTCAGGTGGAGTTTTCGCAAATGTAAAATTAAATCAAAAGATAGCAAATATAAAAACTATTAAATCTTTAATTGTACATCCAGGAATGAGTGATTGTGGTATATCTCTTGGAGCTGCATTATACGTTAATGCAAAAAAACCAAAAATAAATCAAAAAAATTATTATTTAGGTCCACATAAGTCTAAAGACATAGATGAAATGATTTTAAAATATAGGATTAAAGCATACAAACCAAAAAATATTTCTCAAATAGTTGCCACTAAATTAGCCGAAAAAAAAATTGTTGCTAGGTATTCAGGTTCTAGCGAATATGGCCCAAGGGCACTTGGAAATAGATCGATTCTATTTCACGCAGGTGATCCAAAAGTTAACAAATTTTTAAATAAAAAACTTTCAAGAACAGAATTTATGCCTTTTGCACCAGTAACAATTATAGATGATATTGAAAAATCTTATGTAATACCAAAGAATACGGATATTTTTCAGTCCATGAAATATATGACAATAACAGTAAATTGTACCAAATATATGAAAAAATATTGCCCCGCAGTCGTACACATCGATGGGACTGCCAGGCCCCAGATCATTTCTAATGATCAAAATAGTGCATACTATAAGGTTCTAAAAAACTATAAGAAGATTACTGGAATTGGCACTTTAATTAATACTAGCTTTAACATACATGAAGAGCCAATTGTAGAAACACCGAAGGATGCAATCAGAGCTTTTATTTTATCCGATTTAGATTTTCTAATTCTGGGAGATTATTTTATAGATAAAAAAGATTTAACTCATATTCAAGGTAGTTTAATTTAATTATCTTATCCAAGTTTAAACATACATGAATTTAATAATAATAATTTTAAGTTTCTTAATAAAATGAATGATGATATTATTTACATAATTGGAAAAACAGATTTAAAATTTCCCTCAGAAATATCAAAAAATTCTAGAGTAGTTTTTTTAGAGAAGGAATTAGAAGGCTACGTTAATCAGTTTTCATTAATCGAAAAATTCCAAAAAAATCAAAGTTATTTAAGAGAAAAATGGTTAAAGTTTCAAGGCCATGTATTTTCAAAGTTAAAGCCATACATTGATAATGATGAAGATTATCGTTATTTAATGTCTAACATATTTTTCGAAGCATCTCCAAATAAAACCGATACTGTATATTTATTCTTTAAACTTTATATTTTAATCGATTATATTAAAGAGGAAAATATAAAAAATGTTTATCTAATAAACGTTAATGAATTAATTACTAATTTTTTTAATTCAAATATAAAAAGCTTTCCTTTTCAAATTAAACAAATCAATATTAAAGAAAGTAAAATTTCATCATTAAATTTTTTAAAAGAAACTTTAAAAAAAAAAACAATACCATCTTTACTTTTTAGTCTAAAGAAAGAATATCAGAAAAAGAAACAGAAAATAGTTCCTAAAAAAAAACAATCACGAAGAGTTGTATTAAGCTATTATTACTCAGGAAGCCAAACATATAATAAGCAATTTAAAAGTAAATATTTTGAGAATGTATCCACACTTATAAATGATAGTTTTGAATGGTTGTTTTTATATCAGGGAGATAGATTAAAAATTCAAGAAGAAAATAAAATTCTTGAAGCTAATTTAAACTCTTTTGGTTTTTTAGATGCTTATTTTAGTTATTCAGATTTTAAATATGTAACAAAAAAATATTTAAAAGTAAGAAAAAAACTAGGATCTATTTCTCTTAAAAAATTATTTGTGTTTGAGGGAATAGACTATCTGAGCTTAACTAAAAATGAGTGGCTTAAATCTATCTCAATTTTTTTAATTGATTTGCTTGTTTTCGAAAAGAAAATTTCTAATTTCTTTTTGGTAAATCCCCAAATAGATGAGTTGATTTACTTATTAGAATTTCAACCCTGGGAGCAAATACTAAATAAAGTAGCACAAAAAAATTCAGTTAAAACAAAAGGTGCCCTTCATTCTATTGTAAGACCCAATGTAATGAATTTTTATCATTCTAAAGAAATCCATCCATATCTATATACCCCATCTATAATTGGAGTGAACAGCGATTTTGCTAAATATTTGTTATTGCAAAATGGTTTTGATAAAAAACAATTATTTGAGATTGAGGCACATCGGTTTAATTATCTAAAATCAATTAACAATGATGATCAAGGTAAAAAATTCAAAACGGAAAAATCGATATTAATAATTACTTCCGTAATTATGTCAGAAACAAAAGAGTTGTTAGAATTTTTTGCTTTATCAAATATAAAATTTGAAAAAGTACTTATTAAAGAACATCCTCTTTTTCCAGTAAGTTCAATTATTCAAACATCCATTAAAGGGTTTCCTCCTTATGAAATATTAAAGGTTAGCGTTGAGGATGCTTTAAATTATTCAGATATTGTTTATACGGCAAATGGTTCATCTGTTTTATTGGAGTCAGTTGTAAAAAATAAGCAAACTATATCTCTTATTTCCCTAACCTCTTTGCCGATCCCAGCTGTAAGAAAAGCCCCAAACTTATATTTCGTTAAAGGTGTCGACTCATTAAAAAATGTTTTAATTAAGTTATCTAATGATGTTAAAAGTTTTACATCAGAGGAGACAGTTGATAAATATTTATATATTAATAAAGAATTAAAACTGTGGCGCAGGTTTTTAAATAAATAAATTAATTTTTTAAGATATTTTTTTTATTTATTGATAAATTTAATTAGTTGTTTAATATTTGATATAGGATATTTGTATAACTTTTCATTTTCACCATACCCATACTTTGCAAAAATAAATGTTATATTTGCTTTCTTTGCTGCTAGGTAGTCAATCTTAGTATCTCCAACAAAGCATGCATCTATTTTCCTAATTTTATTTTTTTTAAGAGAATACAACAACTGATCAGGGTATGGTTTTCCTCTAAATTTTTTACTTGGACAATGAATAGAAATTGGTTTTATATTAAATTTATTTAATAAAAATTTTGATCTTTTATAGTCTTTAGATGTAACAATTGAAAATTTAATTTTCATTCTCTCTAGATATTTAAAAAAATTTATCACTCCATTGTATGGTTTAATTAGATGAATATTTTTTAATGATGTATCTTTAAAGCACTGGTAAATTCTGTTATCTGGTTTGATACCAATAGATTTTAGAATTTTTAAAAATGGCATACCAATTTTACTAAAATATGTTTTAAAACTAACGTATAAATTAAATTTTTTTGAGGTTACTCCCCATGCTACTTGCATATTTTTTTTTGAGTCAAACAAAACTCCATCTAAATCAAATATTATAAAAGATTTTTTATTAGAATCTTTCATTTATAAAATTTTCTAAGTTTATCTTTTTGTATTAATAAAATAGACCGAATTATATCTTTTTTAGTATTAATTGAAAAACTATCATTCTTAAATCTTAGAGTACCAATTTTGAACCCATTTTCTAAAACTCTTAATAATTCAATACCTTCATACTCCTCTAACTTCCTATTTTTTAAATATTTAAATTTTTTAATAAAATCTGGCTTGAAAGTCACAAAATCTTGATGCCTTTGAAAAGATTCAAACCTTGACCTAAATGGATGAGGGGCATCTGCTCTAGTAAGATATAAAATTTCGTTATTTTCATTTGAAACTATTTTTACATAATTTTTATTATCTTTTTCATTTGTTAAAGTATGAGGGATTACAACATCGTAATTTTTTAAATTTTTTAAATGAAAATTAATAGCTTTGTCTAAATATTCAGGGTTTAAAAATATTTCATCACACTGAATATCGACTACGAGTTTTACGTTGTTAAATTTTTTTTTATTTTTTCCTAAGAATATTGATATTCTGTCCGTACCATTTTTTATATTTTTACTAGTCAGATATGCGTCCTGATTATATTTTCTAACTAGATTGACGACTTTAATACTATCTGTACAAACTACTATTTTGTCTAATTTTTTTGACATTAAAGATCTTTTTAAGACATGAACTAATAGTGGGAGTCCATCTATTATTTGTAATGGTTTGTTGGGTAATCTTTTAGACTTAAGTCTGGCTGGAATTATTCCTAAGATCATTTAAATCCTTATATACAATTTAATAAAA
>MDTB01120670.1_pt1 | contig 14723 bp, 16 predicted proteins | sample 811161 | NCBI WGS metagenome assembly MDTB01 (sample SAMN05326650, study PRJNA326480) | marine metagenome | isolation source: seawater | place: Mediterranean Sea | collected 2009
GGAGTTAATATTCCAAAAGCAGATAGTTTTGTTAAGTTCATAAGTTCACTAACAAGAAAATCAAGTAAAAGTGGTGATTTTAAGAATATAGGAGGATTTGGAGCAGTCTCACCTATACCGAAACAATTAAAAGAACCTAATATTGTTACAAGCACTGATGGAGTTGGAACTAAAATTGAGATTGCCAATGATCTAAATAAATTTGACACAATTGGAATAGATCTTGTTGCAATGTGTGTAAATGATTTGATCGTTCAAGGAGCAAAACCTTATTTATTCTTAGATTACATTTCGATTAGTAAAATAAATTTGAATAAACTGAAAAATTTAATTAAAGGAATTGTAAAGGGATGTAACATTGCTGGTTGCAAATTAGTTGGCGGAGAAACTGCTGAAATGCCAGGAACATATACTAAGGGCAAATTTGATATAGCAGGATTTGCTGTTGGTCTTGTAGAAAAGAAAAAAATACTTAATAATAAAATTAAAAATAATGATCTTATTTTAGCTGTACCTTCAAATGGACTTCATTCAAACGGTTTTTCCCTAGTGAGATATCTGTTAAAAAAAAAAAAGATAAATTTAAAAGCGAACAAATTTCTTAAAGATGAATTAATTAGACCAACAAAAATTTACGTTAAAGAATTATCTCTTATTAATGAAAAAAATTTAATAAATGGATGTGCAAACATAACTGGTGGAGGTTTGGTAGACAATATTCAAAGAATAATACCAAGACATTTGGGTGCAAAAATAGATTTAAATAAAGTCAAAACACTGAAAATTTTTACCTGGTTACATAAAATAGGTGTAAGTGAAAAAGAAATGTTAAAGACTTTTAACTGTGGTGTAGGTTTTTGTTTAGTGACAAGTCCTAGAAATTATAATTCTGTAATAAAATATTTTGGAAAAAAATTTAAACCCTATATAATCGGAAAAATCGTAAAAAATTCAAATAAAGTAAAATTAAGTGGAAAAATATCCTGGTAAGAAAAAAATAGCAGTCCTGATTAGTGGAAGGGGTAGTAACTTAAAATCTTTAATAAAATATTCAAAAGATAAAAAAGCCTTATTTAAAATCCTACTTGTTATTTCAAATAATCCTGATGCTAAAGGATTAAAATTTGCATCGAAATGGAAAATAAAGAATTATGGAATTAAATATAAAAATAAATTAAATTTTGAAAATCAATCATTAAAATTGTTAAAAAAATATGATGTAGATTTACTTTGTCTAGCTGGATTTATGAAGATACTATCAGGTAAATTTATTAAGAAATTTTCTAAGCCAATATTAAATATTCACCCATCTCTTTTACCTAAGTACAAAGGATTAAATACACATGAAAGAGCGATAAAAAAAAAAGATAAGTTTGCTGGTGCATCAATTCATAAGGTAACTGAAAAGTTAGACTCAGGAAAAGTTATTCTTCAAAAAAAAGTAAGAATTTTAAAATCAGATAATGTAAGAAGTTTGAAAAAAAAAGTTCTTAAAATTGAGCATAAAATATATGCTAAAGCGATTAATATATTTTTAACTAATCCTTAAAAAAAAAGTCTAGTTCAATCTTGGCATTTTCTACACTATCGGATCCATGGACAGAGTTTTTGTCAATAGAAATACCATATTTTTTTCGAAGTGTTCCTTCTTCTGCATCATTTGGGTTTGTAGCTCCCATTAATTTTCTATTCTCTAATACCGCATTTTCCCTTTGAAGGTTCATTACAACAATTGGTCCTGAGGATAAGTAGGCACATAATTCATTATAAAATGGCTTGGACTCATGAACTTTATAAAATTTTTCTGCCTCTTCTTTTGATATATGAATTTTTTTTTCCTTAGTTATCTCAAAACCATTATTCTTAAATTCACTTTTTATTTGGTCTTGTAAGTTTCTTTCAACAGCATCTGGTTTAATTATTGATAAAGTTTGTTCAATATTATTCATAATTCTCCTCTATAAATTTGTTTAATAGTCTGACACCATAACCAGTTGCACCACCTGAATTTAAGGCTCCAGCATATTTTGAAAAAGCCATACCGGCTATATCTAAATGTACCCAAGGTGTTTTATTAATTATGAATCTCTGCAAAAATTGAGCAGCTGTTGTTGATCCAGCACCTCCAACATAGTTTATATTTTGCATATCAGCAGTCTTTGAATTCATTAACTTATTATAATTTTCATGTAAAGGCATTCTCCAAACCTTTTCATCTACTTTTTCTCCTGCATCAAATAATTGTTTAGATAAATTCTCATTATTTGACCACAAACCTGCATATTCGGATCCTAAAGCAACAATGATTGCTCCAGTTAATGTTGCTAAGTCTACTATTAGCCTAGGTTTAAATTTTTCTTCTGTATAAGTTAGTGCATCTGCTAAAACTAATCTACCTTCAGCATCTGTATTTAAGACTTCAATGGTTTGTCCACTGTATGATTTAACAATATCTCCAGGTCTTTGTGCATTACCTCCTGGCATATTTTCGACTAGGCCCACAACTCCAACAGCATTTATTTTAGATTTTCTTAAAGCTAGAGTTTTCATAAGACCAACTACCGTTGCTGAACCTGCCATGTCATATGTCATGTCTTCCATAAACTTTGCAGGTTTTAATGAAATCCCTCCTGTATCAAAGCAAACTCCTTTTCCAACAAATGCCAATGGTTTTGATTTGTCTTTATTTCCATTCCATTCCATAGTCACTAGGTAAGACCCTCTAATACTTCCCTGACCTACCCCAAGTAAAGCATTAAAACCTAATTTTTTTAATTTTCTTTGGTCGTACACGGTAACTTTTAAACCTAATTTTCTTAGTTTTGTAATCCTTTTTGCATATTCATCTGGATGTAAAATATTTCCAGGTTCGGAAACTAAATCTCTAGTAAGAAAAACTCCTTCCAGTAGTGCATCTAATTTATTTCTTAACAAGTTTGTTTTATGGATACCATTTCCAATGACACTTAAATTAATTATCAAATTTTTATTTTTTTTCTTAGTTTTATAGATGCTAAAATCATAAGATTTTAATTTTACACCATGAAGTATTTTTTCTAATTGGACATTTGTTAAAGAATTATTCTCAAAGTTAATAAATGATGTTTCAATTTTATTACCTATTAAAAATTCATATAGCTTTGAACCTGTCTTTTCATAATCAATGGACACTTTAGACTTCGTGCAATTTACAAATATATAAGATTTGTCATTATAATCTTTTTTAAGAAAATTCTTTTCGAGGAACAGTTTGCTTGAAAATATTGATTTATTTAATGACTTAAGATATTTACTCTTAATAGTTTTCTGATTGACAAATATTACCTCATTATCACTAGCATCTTTAGATATTTTAATTGCAAATTTTAAATTTAGCTTCATTTTTTTGAAATTTTAATTAGATAATGTTGTATATTTATTAAAACATAAATTTCAATGAATAAATTAATATTTCGTAAATTTTCTTTAGATATTGTTAATTTCTTTTTAGTTTCATCTTTTAGTATTACATTTATCATCTGGATCATTCAGGCAGTAAACTTCTTAGATTTGGTATCCGATGATGGACACAGTCTAAATGTATATTTTTATTTTGTATCTCTTAATTTACCTAAAATTTTTAGTAAAACTATCATTTTTGTATTTTTCATATCAATTTTCTATGTAATTAACAAATATAGCAAATCTAATGAGCTAATTGTCTTTTGGAACAACGGAATTAAAAAAATATATTTTATTAATTTTATTTTGAAATTTTCAATTATATTTCTAATACTACAACTAATACTTAACATATTTATTGTCCCAAAATCTCAAGAACTTGCAAGAGTGTTTGTAAAAGAGTCAAATATTGATTTCTTACCTAAATTAATTTCAGAAAAAAAATTTATAAATGTGGTAAAAAATTTAACAATTTTTGTTGAGGAGTATAATAATGATGGATTGCTTAGTAAGATTTATATTAATGAAAAAATTGATAAAAAAAAATCTAAGATAATTGTAGCGGAAAAAGGAAAAATTATAAAAATTGAAAATAAATATTTTTTAAGATTATATAATGGAGGAATTACAAATTTGAATGAAGAAAAAACATTTACTTTAAATTTTTCAGAAACAGATTACGATTTGTCAAATTTTTCTACAAAAACTGTAACACATCCAAAAATGCAAGAACTTAAGAGCCTATTTATATTAAATTGCTTTCTTGATTTTTTTTTTAACAAAAATATAAACAAGCAAAATTTAAATACTGCTTCTGAAAAACAGTTATGTGGGGATAGAAAGCTAAAATCTGTAAGTGAAGAATTGTATAAAAGATTTATTTTACCTTTCTATACTCTTATAATTTCTTTAATTGCTGCTAGTTTAATAATTGAGCCTAAATCTAAATATTTTTATAAATTACATAAAACGAATATTTTTTTAATTGGAACTTTTATAATTATTTTATCACAATTAAGCTTAAAATTTTTTTTGAACTCTATTAATTTTGCTTATATTATACTTTTGCTACCAATAATTTTAGTTATTGTTTATTACATTATATTGTTAGCAATAACGAAACTTAAATTAAATTATTTATGATCATAAAACAATATGAAACCTATCTATCAAAATTATTTTTAAAAAATATATTAACAATTACATTAGTATTTATTTTTTTAAGTTTTTTTTTAAATATTTTTGAAGAGATAAAATATTTTGAAAATAAAGAAAACGAAATTTACTACCCAATAATTTTAACAATTTTGAATATCCCTTCAATTATTTTTGAGATTTTACCATTTATATTTTTATTGGCTGTAATGTTTTTTTTTATAAATTTATATGAAAAAGATGAAATTGAAGTTTTAAGAAGTAATGGCATTAATAATTCAAAAGTAACAGTGATAATTTCTATTGTATCTTTGATAATGGGAATACTTTTAATATTTTTGTATTACTCATTTTCATCAAATTTAAAGAATCTGTATTTAAATATGAAGTACAAATACTCAAGTACTAGTGATCATTTAGCAGTTGTTAATGAGGATGGATTGTGGATCAAAGAAAAAAATAAAGGTAAAGCAAATATTTTCATTATTAATGCAAGAAATTATAGAGTAGATATTTTAGAAAATTTAGAAATCACACAATTAGATGATAACTATAAATTAATTAATACTATTGTAGCAAAAAAAGCCAATATTAAAAATAAATTGTGGAATTTAAATGATGTAAAAATTATTTCAAAAGATCAAAAATTATTGCATTACTCCACTTATAATTATTTATCGTCATTTGATGAAAAAATTATTTCAAATTTATATTCGAACTTGAATTCTTTAAACATTTTTCAATTGATAAAATTGAAAGATAACTATAAATCTATTGGATACTCAGCAACCGAAGTTCAACTACATCTTAATAAAATTTATAGTTTACCAATTTATCTTACATTGACAACAATTATAGGCGCCTTGCTAATGTTTAAATTAACATACATAAAATCAAAATTCTTTTTAGTTGTTATCGGGGTAATAGTGTCAGTTATATTTTACTACATTAATTATTTCTCAATTTTATTTGGTAAAAATGAGACGTTGCCTGTTGAGATCTCAATATGGTTACCACAAATTCTTATTTTTCTTATATGTACAATTGGATTGACAAAAATAAATGAAAACTAAATACCTAGCAACAATTACATTTCTGATATCAATTTTTACAAGTTTATCTCTCAATGCTGATGTAGTTTTTATTGAATCTGAAAATATACAAATAAAAGAAGAGGGTAATATAATTTTTGCTAGCAAAGGTATTGCTAAAATACCTGGTCAAAATATTTTGATTGAAGGAGATAATTCATTCTATAATAAAGAAATTTTAGAATTAGTTGTGAAAGGTAATGTTAAATTTTTTGATAATTTTAACAATGTTTATATTGAGAGTGAAAAAGCAATTTACAATGAATTGGATAATACTTTATTTTCCAGTGGAACAACCTTTGTAAGATTTGAAAATGAATACCAAGTATTTTCTAAAGATCTACTTTATGATAGAAATACATTACAAATATCTACAATATCCCATTCTTCAATTTTAGATAATAAAGATAATATTTTTCATTTCGAGGATGGTTTTTTATTTGATAAAAAAAAAGAAATAATATCATCAAAAAAAACAAATGTGATTGATAAAAATAAAAATAGTTATTTTTTTGAAATTGCAAAAGTTAACTTAAAAACGAGAGAAATTGCTGGAAAAGAGGTAACTATCGATTTTATTAATTCCTTTTTCGGTGATCCTAAAAATGACCCAATATTAAAAGGTAGATCGACAGTTTCAAATGATAAGGAAACATTAATTAATAAAGCAGTTTTTAGTACTTGTAATACTAAAAATAATAAATGTAGAGGTTGGGAGTTGCAGAGTAATGAGTTTAAACATAATAAAATTGAAAAATTGTTTGAATACAAAAATTCTTGGTTAAAGGTTTTTGATAAAAAAGTATTATTTTTTCCATACTTTAGTCATCCAGATCCTTCTGTTAAAAGAAAGTCAGGATTTTTAACTCCTTTTTATAAATCTTCTGGCAATTTAGGTTATTCGCTAAATACACCCTATTTCTATGCAATATCAGACTCTAGAGACATGACTTTTAAACCAAGAGTGTATTTAGATAATGATTATATATTTCAAGCTGAGTATCGAGAAGCATTTGAAAAATCAAATCTAATTGCAGATTTTAGCTATAATAAAAAAGACAATACCAGCTCACATTTTTTCACAGAATTTGACAGCATTATTGATGAAAGTACTAGTTATGGGATACAATTTCAAAATGTCATAAATGATAACTACCTAAAAATCCACGATATTGCAGAAGTATCTCCAATTATTAATAATACTAGTAGTTTAACTTCAAAAATTTATTTAGATAAAAAAATTGATGATGAAACTAATTTTGATGTTAGTGCAACTGTATATGAAAATTTATCTTTAGTTGGTAACAATAAATATCAATATGTTTTACCAAATTTTAATTTTTCAAAATATATTAATATCGATGATAATTATAATGGAAAGTTTCAATTTTTATCGAGTGGTTTTCAAAAAGTTTATGAAACTAATAAATATGAAGCTCTTATAAATAATGATTTTAATTTTAATTCTTACGATTTTATATCAAGATTAGGCTTAGCAACTAATTACGATTTGTTGCTAAAAAGTTATAATACTTATTCGGAAAACTCAGATGATTATAACAATAAAAATGATCATGAGATTTTTGGAACAATGCTAATTACTTCAGAATTTCCTCTTAAAAAAAAGAATTTACATTCAACAAACTTTTTAAAACCAATAATACAATTTAGAACAAGTCCAACAAATGGAAAGGATATTTCTTCAGATGATATACGTTTAGAATTTGATAATCTTTTTTCACATAATAGAATTGGAAGATCAGATATGGTCGAGAAGGGAAATTCACTTACCTTAGGTTTAGAGTTTGAAAAGCAGAATCTTGCAAATCAGAAAATTTTTGGTCTCAATTTTGGAAATATATTGAGAGATAAAAAAAATGATGATCTTCCATCAAAATCTAAATTAGATCTTACAAGATCAGATATAGTTGGAAATTTATTTTATAAGTTTAATAATTTATTAAATTTTAAATATAATTTTTCATACGATAGGGATTTAAATTATTCAAATTATGATGCATTAAGTGCAAATTATATATCAAAAAATTTAGGAATAACTGTTGATTTTATTAATGAAAACCCAGATTTTGGAGACAGTGAAATTCTTAAAAGCAAATTACGTTATAACTTTGCAAAAAATCATTTAATTAATTTTAATACTACAAAAGATATAAAGGATGATTTTACTCAATTTTACAATCTCTCATATACTTATGAAACCGACTGTTTATCAGCTAACTTTGAATACAATAAAACATTCTTTAGAGATGGAAGTGTAGTCCCAGATCAAAGTCTTATTTTTTTAATTAGATTTAAACCATTTGCTGAAATACGTGGAAGTGGAGATACACTTGTTAATAAATATTTTAATGAATAAATTCAAAATTGTATTATTTGTGATTTTGTTTACAACATCAAGTTTTAACTTGTATGCTAACTCGATAAAAATAATTGTTAAATTACAAAATGAAATAATAACTAACGTTGATGTAGAAAATGAAAAAAAATATTTAATTTTTTTAAATCCGAAACTAAAGCAACTAGAAAAAAAAATAATAAATCAAATTGCTAAAGATTCTTTAATAAAAGAGATTATTAAAAAAAAAGAACTAAAAAAATTTTATGATTTGGAAGGAAATTATGATTTTGTTAAGTCAATTGAAAAAAATTTTTTTAAAAATAATAGAATAAAAAATAAAGCTGAATTTATACAATTTTTAAAACGTCAAGAATTAGATTATGAAATAATTAAAGAAAAAATTAAGATTGAGTCTTACTGGAACCAATTAGTTTACAGCAAATTCAATAATAATATTAAAATAAATGCTGAAAATTTAAGAATGGGTGTTTTAAAAAAAAACGATCAAAAAAAAACAAAAGTTGAATTTAATATATCAGAAATTTTATTTTCAGATACACTTGATAAAGACCTTGATAAAACCTTTTATAAAATTAATTCTAGTATAAAAAATATTGGGTTCGAGAATTCAGCTAATTTATATAGTATTTCTAATTCATCAAAGAATGGAGGATTAATAGGATGGATAAACGAGCTTCAAATTTCAGAAAAAATAAGAAGAAATATTATTTTATTGGAAGAGAACGAAATAACTAAACCAATAAAAATTAAAGGTGGATATTTAATAATAAAACTTAATGATAAAAGAGAAATAAAGGAAGTGGTAGATGTTGAAAAACAAATTGAGAAATTAATTAGTAAAGAAAAAAATAGACAACTGAATGCATTTTCAAATATTTATTATAAAAAATTAAAAAAAAATATTTTTATAAATGAGTTCTGATATAATTTTAATAGTCCTAGGAGAGCCAAATAGCATATTTTCTGAAGTAATGCTTAAATACTTTGAATCAAAAAAGTTTAGAAATAATAAAAAAAAAATTATTCTTATTGGGAATAGAAAATTATTTGAAAGGCAAATGAAAAAATTGAAATATAATTTTAAAATTAATGAAATTTTAGACATAGAGAATTCATTACTAAAATCAATAAATATAATTAACGTTGAATATAATTTTAAAAAAACATTTTCTAAAATTTCTAGTTCATCTAACAAATATATTGAAAATTGTTTTGATTTAGCTCTGAGACTAATTAAAAAGTATAATTTAAGTAAATTAATTAACGGACCTATTTCAAAAAAAAAATTTTTGAAGAAAAAGTTTCCTGGAATTACAGAATATATTGGTCATAAAACAAATAACAAAAATCCAGTCATGCTTATATACAATGAAGAGCTTGCAGTTTGTCCTCTAACCACTCATATCCCAATTAAAAAAGTAGCTAGTAATATAAAAAAAGTAAAAATTATAAATTGTGTAAAGGAAATTGATAATTTTTATAAATCTAGATTAAATAAAACTCCAAAAATTGCATTATTAGGATTAAACCCACACTGCGAAACAATAGATGTAACAAGTGAAGAGAAAAACGAAATTAAGCCAGCAGTTTATAGTTTAAAAAAAAAGAAAATAAAAATATCAGGACCTTTTCCCGCAGACACTTTTTTTTTACAAAAAAATATTAAAAAATATGATGTTGTAATTGGTATGTATCATGATCAGGTACTTACTCCTATTAAAACATTGTATAACTTTAAAGCAATAAATGTAACTTTAGGCCTACCTTTTATAAAAGTTACGCCGGATCATGGTCCTAACCATGAAATGCTTGGAAAAAATAAATCTGACCCATCATCTATTTTTTATGCTTTAAATTTTTTAAAAAAATTTTAAATGAGACTTGTTCTTAAAAAAAGTTTAGGCCAAAATTTTCTTGTAGATAAAGATTTAATAAGATTTATTACTGAAATTGGAAATATAAATCATAATATTTCTGTTTTAGAAGTTGGACCAGGAAATGGATCCTTAACAAGTAGTATTTTGAAAAAACATCCTAAAGATTTTACAGTAATAGAAAAAGATAAGAGATTAGCAGATATTTTATATAAAAAATTTGGAAACAAAATTAATATAGTGAATGAAGATATGATGAGTCTCTCATATAATAATTTTATCAAAAAAGATTTAATTATATTTGGAAATTTACCCTACAATATTTCAACACAAATTTTAGTAAAATGGATAAAAATGAGTAATATTCAAAAATTATGTAATAAATTAATTTTAATGTTCCAGAAAGAGGTTGCAGATAGAATTATTGCAGAACCAAATACTAAAAATTACGGTAGGTTATCTATCCTCTCAAACTGGAAAATGAAAATAGATAAAGTAATTGATATAGAGCCAAAAAGTTTTTACCCTTCTCCAAAAGTAAAAAGCACATTATTAACTTTTATACCTAAAAAAAAATTTTTTGAGCTTAAGGAAGCTAAAAATCTAGAACATATAACTAATATATTTTTTAATCAAAGACGAAAGATGATTAAGAAACCTATGAGATTTTTATTTAAAAATTTCGAAGAAGTTTCTGAACTTCTATCTATTGATTTGAAACTAAGACCTCAAAATTTAGATTGTTTAACTTACTATAAAATTTGCAAACATTACGAAGCATTAATTAAATAATTTACGTGTTTTTTAATAAAGTTTTTATTATATTTTAATGGTAATTTTTTTTTACTTTTTAGATTAATAAATTTGACTATTGATTTATAACATAATTCAACGTTGTCATTAATCACTGCAAAATCATAGTCTTTCCAATGTGTTAGATCATCCTTAAATTGTTTCATTCTTTGGTTAGCAATTTTTTTGTCCTTTTGATCTCTTTTTAATAATCTATTAAATAATTCTTTTTTAGAAGGTGGAAGAATAAATATTGTTATAATTTTATATTTTAATTTTTGTTTTTTGATTTGTTTAGTTCCTTGCCAATCAATATCAAAAATCACATTTTCCCCATTTTGTAATTTATTTATTACTGTTTTTTTTAGCGATCCGTAATAATTCTTAAAAACTTTTGCATACTCTAAAAATTTTTTCATTTTTATTAATTTTTTGAAATCTTTATTTTTAACAAAGAAATAATCTTTTCCATTGATTTCGTTTTGCCTAGGTTTCCTTGTAGTGTAGGAAATAGAAATTTTATATTTGTTTCTTGACGAAATTTTTTTAACTAATGTTGTTTTTCCTGCGCCTGAAGGAGAAGATAATATTACGATTATCCCTGCTTTTTTTTCGGCCATTTAAGTAAAAAATTAGTTTGCTTTGTTTTCTATAAATTTTACAGCATCACCGACTGTTAAAATCTTTTCCGCATCGCTGTCAGATATTTCAGATCCAAACTCTTCCTCAAAAGCCATAACTAGCTCTACCGTATCTAAACTATCTGCGCCTAGGTCATCAATAAAGCTTGATTCTTCGTTTACCTTAGCTTCATCAATTCCTAAATGGTCTGCAACAATTTTTTTTACTTTACTTGAAATATCATCTGACATTTTGTTCCTTTAGTTTAATTCGTTAATAAATAATTTATAATTTTTGTCAACTAAAATACATGCCTCCATTAACATGTATTGTTTCTCCAGTTATATAATCTGAAAGGTTTGAACTTAAAAAAGCTATTGTATTTGCAACATCCTCTGGTTTACCTAATTTATTGAGAGATATTCTCGATTTTAACAACTCCTTATGCTCCTCACTTATTTTGTCAGTCATGTCCGACATAATAAAACCTGGTGACACACAATTAACTTTAATATTTTTTTTTCCATATTCTAATGCAAGACTTTTTGACATAGCAATTATGCCTGCTTTTGAGGCTGCATAATTTGCTTGTCCTATATTTCCTGAATGACCTACAACTGAAGTCACATTTATTATCTTACCATTTTTTAATTTAAGCATTTTTTTTATAACATTTTTAGTAATAAAAAAAGTTGAGGAAAGATTAATATCAATAACTTTTTTCCACTCATTCTGTTTCATTCTTATCGATAAATTATCTTGGGTTATTCCTGCATTATTTATTAGTATATCAATTTTGTTTGATAAAATTTTGCTACAATCTTCTACAAAAGTTTCAATTTTACTATGGTCAGAAATATTAAATTTTAGGATGTTGACATTCTCATATTTATCTTTAATTTTTTTTAGTTTATCTTCATTAGTTCCTGTTGCTACGACATTAGATCCAGCTGATACCAGATTGTCTAAAATTGAAGTTCCTATAACACCAGTTGCTCCTGTTAAAATGATATTTAAATTTTTCAAATCAATCATAGATGATCCAGATCTTTTATATTGTTTACTTGAATAATTTTAACATTTCTATCTATTCTTTTTACTAGACCTGATAGAACTTTACCAGGTCCAATCTCTATAAATTTTTGACTACCTGCTTTTATAATATTTATAATACTTTCTCTCCAACGAACTGGTTTTTCAATTTGCTCTATCAAAAGGGTCTTTATCTCAGCTGGGTTCTTAGTAGGTTTTGCAGTCACGTTAGAAACAATATTATTTTTTGGTTGTAAAAAATTAATAGATTTAATTTCTTCTCTCATAATATTTGTTGCAGGATTCATCAAAATACAATGGAAAGGAGCTGAAACAGGCAATTTAATACTCCTAATATTTAAACTTTTTAATTCACTTATTAGTTTTTCTAGATGATAAAATTTTCCACTTACTACAACTTGCCCAATAGAATTATCATTAGCTAAAAAACATTTAAATTTATTTTGATTATTTTGAATTATCTCATTAATTTTATTTATTTCTTCTCCTAATATAGCGACCATTCCACCTTCATTTTTAGGTACTGCATTTTGCATAGCTTTGCCTCTTATTTTTAAAAGTTTGATTGTCTCTTCAAAACTTATAACTCCAGAACATGCAAGAGCTGAGTACTCTCCTAAAGAGTGACCAGCAAAATAGTTTGCATTATCAATATCAAAAGATGTTTCTTTTTTTATTACTTGGTAAATGGCATAACTTACTAAAAAAATTGCAGGCTGAGTATTTTCTGTTTGATTTAGCATTTCTTTAGGACCATCAGTAATTATTTTACTTATAGGCATACCTAATGTGTCGTCTGCTTTCTTAAAGATATCTTTTACATAATCAAATTTTTCATAAATATCTTTGATCATTCCTACAGATTGTGAGCCTTGTCCTGGAAATAATACAGAAAACATAGAAAATGTAAGTAAAAACCTTATTTTTTATATTGTAATTAAAAACTTATAATAGTATATCCTCTTTTTTTTAAAAGAAATAATATGAACTTATACGAGCACACTATAATTGCTAGACAAGACGTGAGCCCATCACAACTTAAACAAATAGAGGAAAAATACTCTAAGATTGTGGAAAAGTACAAAGGAGATATTGTTAAATTAGAAAGCTGGGGCCTAATGAATTTGTCATATTTAATTAAAAAAAACAAAAAAGGTAATTATATCCACTTCAAATTAAAAGCTGATGGCAAAATAATCTCAGAACTAGAAAAAAGTGAAAAAATTGATAAGAACCTTCTTAGATATTTGACAGTTAAAGTTAAAAAATTTGATCTTGAAACAGATTATTTTAAAAAATATGAAGAAAAAGAATTTTTAAGTAAATAAATTTATTTATGAAAAAAAGAAATAATAAAAAAAAAGGTAGACAAAGTAATTTTGCTAAACTCAGTATTTTTCAAAATCAAAAATATAAATTTAAAAAAAAATGCCCTCTTTCTGTTAAGGGTGCTCCTGAAGTAGATTATAAAAACATAAAATTATTAAAAAGATATATTTCAGAAAATGGCAAAATTTTACCCTCTAGGATAACTTCTGTTAGTCAAAAAAAACAAAGAGAACTTTCTTTGTCAATCAAAAGAGCACGAAACTTAGCATTACTATAAAATGAAAGTTATATTATTAGAAAATGTAGGTAAAGTGGGATCGATTGGAGAAGTAATTGAGGTAAAAAGAGGATTTGCAAGAAATTATTTAATATCCAAAAAGAAGGCTTTATTTGCTTCAAAAGAAAACATAAAAGAAGTAGAAAAAATTAAACAAGACCTTAGTAAAAAAGATCAAGATAAAAAACAAGAAGCTAAACATATTGATAATAAAATTAAAAATAAACAATATGAAATTAAGAAGCTTAGCACTGAGAATAAAGAGCTTTATGGTTCAGTAAAACCAACTGAAATTTCAAAAATCTTGGAAGAAAAAGAGCAAGTTAAAATAAATCCTTCACTTATACAACCTTCAAAAGAAATTAAATCACTAGGAAACTTTGATGTTTTAATTAATCTTCATCCAGAAGTACAAACTCAGATTGTAATTAAAGCTGTTGCTCAAGAAGAAGCAAAATAATTATACATAATTTTCCCCAATAAAATTAATAAATTGAATATTATTTTCTTGGATATAAATTCAGTGTGTGTCTCAATCACTAAATTTAGTTAAAAACAAAATAGAAGAACTTCCTAATAATATAGAGGCAGAGCAGTCAGTTATAGGTTCGATTCTGCTATCTAACGAAATTTTTGATGAGATAAACATATTAATTTCAAGCAAAAATTTTTATGATCCAATGCACCAAAAAATTTTTAATGCAATTGAA
>MDTB01166387.1_pt1 | contig 14721 bp, 17 predicted proteins | sample 811161 | NCBI WGS metagenome assembly MDTB01 (sample SAMN05326650, study PRJNA326480) | marine metagenome | isolation source: seawater | place: Mediterranean Sea | collected 2009
TTATTTTGTTTTAAAAAAATAAAAAAATTGCAAAATTGTAGATGGAAAAATATGATATATATAGCTGATAATCCAAAAAAAGACTTTGTTAATCTAAATAAAGTGGGGTGTAATACAGTGAGAATTGTTAGAGGAAATTATAAAAAAATTTTGCCACAAGATAAAAATTTTGAAGCCAAATATAAATTTACATCTATGAATCAAAAATTTACAAAACTAATGTTATTTTATGCCAAAAAAAATTAACATAGGCTTGAATAAGCCAGTTTTTGTAATTGCTGAAATTTCAGCTAATCATAATTCCTCACTTTTAACAGCAAAAAAAATGATTGTCGAAGCAGCTAAATCTGGAGTAAGCGCTGTAAAAATTCAAACCTATACACCTGAAGAAATGACACTTAACTCATCAAAAGGAGGATTTTTCATTAAAGAAAAGAACAGTTTGTGGAAAGGTCAAAAACTTTTTGATTTATATAAAAAGGGAACTACGCCAAGAGAATGGCATGCTGAACTTTTTGAGACAGCTAAAAAAAATAATATAATTTTGTTTAGTACACCTTTTAGTGTTTCTGCTGTAGATTTTCTAGAAAAATTTAATCCTCCACTTTACAAAATAGCATCATTTGAGAATAATGATTATGAGTTAATATCGAGAGTAATTAAAACTCGTAAGCCAATAATAATATCCCTCGGTATGGCCAAAGAAAATGAAATCATAGATATTGTTAGTTTTGCCAAAAAAAAAAAAGCAAAAAAAGTTATATTACTTAAATGTACAAGTTCATATCCGGCGCCATTTGAAGATCTTAATCTTTCTACTATAGAATATTTAAGAAAAAAATTTAATTGTGAAATTGGATTTTCAGATCATTCTATTGGTATTATCCCAGCAATTACAAGTGTAGCTTATGGCGCAAGTGTAATTGAGAAACATTTTAAGATTAATGAAAAAGGTTTGGATAGTAAATTTTCAATTAATCAAGATGATTTTAAAAATTTAGTTTCAGCTTGTCAAATTGCAAAAAAATCAAGAGGAAAGATTTTTTTTGGTATTTCAAAATCAGAGAAAAATAGTACCAAATATAAGAGATCACTTTATTTAATTAAAGACATTCAAAAAGGTGAAAAAATTACCTCTGATCATATAAGCCCAATAAGAGGCGGTAAAGGTGATGAACCTAAAAATCTTTTTAAATACACAAACAGAATAGCAAAAAAGAAATTACTTTCTCCTTTACCATTAAATCTCTCTCTTTTTCGCTAAATCTTTAAAAAGTATTTGAGCTAATTTTAAATCATCTAGGTTGTTTATATCTAAAGATCTGTAATCAGGTATTGGGAAAGGCATCATTTTTTTCCAAAAACTATCCTCGCTTTTAAGAAAATTTTTCGTTCTCACTATAAAAAAACCTCCAGTATCAAAATAAATATCTTTAAGTTTGTTAGAGTTTTTATACTTAAAATTGGGATATCTAAATTTCAAATACTTGTTATCTATATAAAGAGACCTCATAGGATTGCTACTATACTTGGATATAGATATAATTCCATTTGCATCTTTTTTTCTTTTTAATTTTTTAAATGCAGATATTAGATCACTTTTTAAAATCATCGGTGCTGTTGCATATAATAAGCAATGATATTCAACATTTTGAGTTTTAAGATCCAATATAGTATTTTTTAAAACCTTTTTGATGGATATGAAATCTCCAGAGTATTTTTTCTTTCTCAAAAAAGGTACTGATGCATTAAATTTTTTTGATATTTTACTAATATTTTTACAATCTGTAGAAACTATGATGTTATCAAATAATTTTGATCTTAATGCAGTTTTAATTGAATATGAAATAAGTGGTTTCCCTAGAAAATTAATTATATTTTTATTTTTAATTCTTTTACTTCCTTTTCTTGCTGGAATTATACAAATAATACTTTTTTTCATATTTATAATATAAAGTTATATATTTATAACATAAAGGTATAAAAACTTTTTAAATGATTGCAATTATAGTTGACCATCCAAAAAGAGAGCTACCCTTCGTTGTTAAATTAGCTGAGGAATTTTTAAAAAGATTTAATGAAGTTATTTTAATTCCAATGTATGAAATTGATGATTTTCTTTTATCAAGAAAGTTTAAAGAAACCAAATTGATAATTTTTAATTATATAAGAAAAAACAATTTAGATAAAATTAAGTATTCTCACCTATCTGGGAAGATTAATGTTATATATGACACAGAGGGTGCTCCTGGGAGGGATGGTTATGATTTATCAAATCTTTTAAATCGAGTAAAAAATTATTTTAATTTGATTGATTTATATTTATTTTGGGGACAAGCACAGGTTTTAGATATTAAAAAAAAAATAAATCTAAATTTTGATTACAATGTAGTTGGTTTTTTAAGACACTTAGAAAAAAATAATAGCCAAGATAAAAAAGAGAACATCCTTATTAATACAAATTTTGCTGGCATTAATCCCATGTTTTCTAACTCTGTAAAAGAAGAAATTAAAATAGTTAAAGGTTTAAAAGATGTTAAAAATATAGATTTCTACGAGAGTTTTTTAGAAAAAAAAAAAGAAAAAGAAGAGTTATTTGATTTTATAAAATATATTTCAAATAAATTTCCAAAAGAAAAGTTTTATATAAGACCCCATCCTTTTGAAGAAAAAATTGATTACATGAATTTATCAAATAATATTAAAAATGTTTTTATAGATACTTCTCTTACCTCAATTGAAGCATTAAGAAATTCAAAAGCCCTTATACATTTAGGTTGTACAACTTCTGTAGAAGCATATTTTTTAAATGTTCCAGTTATTAACTTGTCTTGGATTAATAAAAATTCTAAATATTCCTACTCCGTTGTAAAAAACAACGGTTTTCAAGCAAATAATTTAGAGGAAGTTTGTGATTTTTTAAACAGAATAAATGACAAAGAAAATTTTGACCAAGATCAAATTTATGATGTCAAAAATATAAATGATTTTTTTGGTAATCGCAAAAACAACTTAGACAGTTTTATTTCTTATATATTAACTGTATTAAACAAAAAAAATAAAAAAAAAATTTTTAAACCAAGGCTAAGTTTGAAAGCTTACTTAAAATATTTTTCAAAAATTATTTTACCAGGTAAAATACAGCGGTTTATTTATATTATTTACTTTGGAAAAAAGGTTTATGAGTCTCGAAAAAATAAATATTTTCAAAAAGACTTAATACAAAGATACTCATCAAAATCTTTGAATATAAAAAAAATATCAGAATTTTATATAATTAAAAAAAATGTTTAAAAAAATTAATTACGGTTTACAGTATATAGACAAAAAAGACGAATTAGAGGTCATAAAATCTTTAAGAAATAAACAAATTACACAGGGAGAGTATGTTGAAAAAATTGAAAAAAAATTTAATGAAACAGTAAGATCAAAATTTGCAATCGCGTGTAGTTCTGGCACAGCTGCCTTACACTTGGCACTAATGTCATTAGGTCTAAAAAAAAATGATAATGTAATTATTCCATCGATTAATTTTGTTGCAGCCGCAAGTATATGTAAACTTATGGGAGCAAATATATATTTTTGTGATGTAGAAAAAGATACATTTCAGGCTAGTAAAAAAAATATTCTTGATTGTATTAAAAAATACAAATTAAAATCAATAAAGGTAATTTTTGCAATGCATTTGGGTGGCGCTGCAATTTATAGTGAAGAAATATATAAAATTAAAAAAAAAATCAAATGTGTTATTATTGAAGATGCTTGTCACGCATTAGGTGGTCATTATCCAAAAAATAAAAAAAATTTAGTTGGAAGTTGTAAATATTCTGATTTTAGTATTTTTTCTTTTCACCCAGTTAAGAGTATTACTTCTGGAGAGGGCGGCCTAGTCACAACTAATTCTGAAAAATATTTTAAGAAGTTAAAAGTTTATCGATCACATGGCATAGAACGAAAAGAAAACTATACTTATCAAATAAATGAAAACTTTTTAAACTATAGACTAAGTGACCTAAATTGTTCACTTGCATATTCGCAAATAAAAAAACTTAATAAATTTATTAATAGAAGAAGAGAGCTGACAAGATATTATATTAAAAAACTTTCTTCTCATAAAGATTATATTAAAGTAGTAAACGAAAGATACATTTCATCATCTGCTTGTCATTTATTAATTGTAGAGATAAATTTTGATAAATTAAATTTAAATTACAAAAATTTTTTTAATAAATTAAAAAGTCGAGGAATTTATTGCCAGTTACATTATATACCAACTTACAAATTTAAAGCTTTCTCGTACCTTAGAACAAAGCCCCTTGAAAACTCTGAATTTTATAACAGTAATTGTTTATCTTTACCCTTATTTTTTAGTTTAACAAAAAATCAAATTAATTATATATGCGATAATTTAAAAAATATAATTTATAAAAATTTGTATGAACAATAAAAATGTATTACTCACAGGTGGAACAGGGTCCTTTGGAAGAGCCTATATAAAATTTTTACTCGCTAAATATAAAGTAAATAAGTTGGTAATATTCTCTAGAGATGAATTAAAACAATCTGAATTAAGAAATATTTATCCAAAAGATAAATTTCCACAGCTAAGGTTTTTTTTGGGAGATGTTAGAGATTACTCAAGAATAAAACGAGCACTAGATGGGATTGATATTATTGTGCATGCAGCTGCTTTGAAACAAGTTCCCATTGCAGAGTATGATCCATTTGAGTTTATAAAAACTAATGTAATTGGAGCTCAAAATTTAATAGAGGCCTCTTTAGAGCAAAAAGTCTCAAAAGTAATAGCTCTTTCCACAGACAAAGCCGCCGCACCAATAAATTTGTACGGAGCTACAAAACTTTGCTCTGATAAGCTATTTATTGCAGCAAACAATATTGTTGGAAAAAAAAATATAAAATTCTCTATTGTCAGGTATGGAAATGTTTTTGGTAGCAGAGGATCAATAGCACCATTATTCCTCGATCAATTAAAAAATAATCAAATAATAACAGTAACTGATAAAAGAATGACAAGATTTAATATTACTTTAACAGAAGGCATAAAATTAGTCGATTTAGCATATAAAAGAATGCTTGGAGGCGAAATATTTGTGCCTAAAATATCAAGTTTTAAAGTAATTGATTTTGCCGAACTTATTGCAAACAAAAAAAATCTAAAAATTAAATTTATCGGTGTAAGGCCTGGGGAAAAACTTCATGAAGAAATGATCACATCTGCAGATAGCTACAATACTTGTGAAAAAGATGAATATTATGTGATATTCAACCCTGGATTAAAGAGACATAAAAAGTATTTTAAATATAAAATGTTTCCTAAAAACAAATCTTATAATAGTCTTGAAAATAAAAACTTTTTATCCAAGAAAGATTTGGAAAAAGTTTTAAAGAATTATCTAAATTATAATTAAGATTTTTATTTTCTAAATTTAATAAATTGAACTAGGTGTGATATAAGTCTGTGTATTCAATAAAAATATATGATTTTCTTTTTTTTGATTCGTAAGCCTTTTTGAATTGAGAAAATATTTTTTTTTTGTTTTTAAGCTCTACTATTTCAACTTCGGTACATATATTTTTAAGTATTTTTGTATAATTTTGAGTATGTTGAGGCCCGCCATCTAATGGTTTTTTTGCACCAACAGCAGTTCTTATGATTACTCGAGGGCAAAATTGATTTTTTGACATGTATTGTATTTTGTCTAAATGATTAATAAGTTGATTCATAGCAAGCAATATAAAATCAAACCTTGGAAAACAGGAAATTGGAGTTAATCCATTCATAGCCATTCCCATAGACATCCCCATTTGCACATCCTCCATTACAGGCATTTCAATTTTTTTTTTTTTAGGTACTTTTTTCAAAGTTCCAAAAATAGAGTTACCTGAATATTGCACTGATTGTCCTATAAAAAATGCATCATTTTGCTTTGCCAAATAAGACATTGCTTTTACTAATTCATCAACATATTCCATTTTAAAACATAATCCATTGACCAGTGCCATGATGAGGAAATTTTCTTTTGTATTTATAATATATTATATCCTTCGGCGTTTTAGATTTTTTACCCCATGCTTTTTTTGTTGGAGTATTTGTGCTTAAATCATTGTCTTCGACAACGAACTTAATTGGAAGTTTAAAATTTTTAGCATACTTATATGTTTCATGAAATACTCCACACTCAAAAGTCATATCTCCAATAAACACCCAAACTTTATCTTTTTTTTTCTTTTTTTTAAGAGATAATGCGACACCAAGAGCTATAGGTAGAATACCCCCAACTATTGAGGAAGAATAAAATTTTTTTTTTTTTATTAATTATACCCATACTTCTTCCTTCAATAATTTCATTAAATAACCATTCAGGATTAATTCCATGTAAGAGTGCATGATAATGATTTCTCCATGAAGAAAAAACCCAGTCTTCTCTTTTTATTTTTTTAAAAATTTTGATCAATTGATCTTCGTTATTACCAGACAAATGTATAGGTGCTTTAATTTCCTTATTTTCATAATATTTTTTAACCTTTAATTCAAAATCTATTAAATTTTTTTTTGTAGTTTTATTTTTCATTTTACCTAATCAAAAAATTTGTAGCTTTTACTTTATTTCTCCAATAGTTAAGTAAATCAATCATAGTTTGTTCAAATTTAATTTGAGGTTCCCACCCAGTAGCCTTTTGAAATTTTGATGTATCTGGAATTTGCAAGTCTGCATCAATCGGCCTTACTCTCTTTGGTTCAATTTTAATTTTAATAACTTTTTTGTATTTTGATTTACCAACTAAAAATTTTAACATTTCTTTAATTGTACAACTAAAATTACCTCCAATGTTAAAACACTCCCCTTTTTTTTGATTAGAATTTAATAATATATAATAAGCTCTTACAGCATCTCTAACATCCGCAAAAGTACGCATAGAATTTAAGTTTCCGACATAAATAATTGGTTTTTGTTTATTTTGTTCTATCATCGCAATCTGTTTTGCAAAACTACTTTCAGCAAAAACATCACCTCTTCTCGGACCTGTATGAGTAAACATCCTAGTAATAAAAATTTTCATATTATATGCGTCTGCAAAGAATTTTCCGATTAAATCTGTTCCAACTTTAGATATTGCATATGGAGATGCTGGATGGAATCTATTATCTTCTTTAATTGGAACTTGTTCTTTTGGAACTCTGCCAAATATTTCTGATGACGAGCATATATGTATCTTGGGACTTAAATTCAAAATTTTTATTGCATCTAGTAAGTTATAGGTTCCTAAAATATTTGTACTTAGGGTGCTTATTGGTTCGTTAAAACTCACATTTGGAAAACTTTGTGCAGCCAAATGATAGACATGACTAGGTTTTTCTTTCTTTATTACTTTAATTAGAGAGCTTAGATCATTCAAATCTGCATATTCAAACTTAAGCCTGTTTTTTTTATTGGCTCTTTGTAATAAGTGATCAACATTATCAAGTGGACTGCGCCATCTACATATACCTACAATATCTGACTTAGTTTTTCTTAAAAGAAAATCAGCCATGTGCGAGCCCACCATTCCAGTTATTCCAGTAATAAGAACTTTATTGCTCATTTAAAATGCTTTATATCTTTTTTTGAAAAAAAAAGAATAATTAAATAAATTAAAAACTAAAATGTTTAATCAATCTTATTACAAAAAAGATAGTATAAAAGTCGACAAAACTAGCAAAGATTGGAGTGATTTAAAAAAAAATTTAAAAAAAGTATTCATAAATACAAATAAAAATTACAAAAGAAATAATCGAATTAAATTAATGGAACCAACCTATGGTGTTGAGGAAATTATTGCAGCGAATGAGGTCTTGATATCTACGAATGTTACTATGGGTGCTCAAGTTGCAAAATTCGAAAAAAATTATGCAAAAATTTATAAATTTAAACATGCTGTTAGTTGTAACTCAGGATCATCAGCAAATTTATTAGCTCTATCAGTATTAACAGATAGAAACTTGAATGTTTTAAAGCCAGGTGATGAAGTAATAGTTTCAAGCTATTCTTGGTCAACAACAATTTGGCCAATTTTACAAAGAGGATTGACTCCAGTTTTCGTTGATATAGATAAAGAAACACTTAACATTGATCCAACCAAAATAATCAAAGCAATAACAAAAAAAACAAAAGCAATAATGATTGTGCATACTTACGGCAATCCGTGTCAAATGGATGAGATTAATAAAATTGTAAGTAAAAAAAAATTAATATTAATTGAAGATTGCTGTGAAGCTTTGGGGGCAATTTATAAAAATAAATCAGTAGGATCTTTTGGAATACTTTCAACTTTTAGTTTTTACTTTTCGCATCATATTACAACGTTAGAGGGAGGCATATGTATTACCAAGTCCTCAAAAATTAAAGATTACATTAAAATTCAGAGATCTCATGGATGGATAAGAGACATCAAAAATTCTCAAAAATTTAAAAAACATTTTCGTGATTTTGATAAAAACTTTATATTTGTTAGTGAGGGATACAACTTAAGACTCAACGAATTACAAGCAGCTATAGGCGTTGAACAATTAAAAAAGATAAATAATTTTGTCAAAAAAAGAAGAAATATTGCAAATCAACTAATAAAATTTTTTAATAAAAAAAATCATTTTTTAAAAATACAAAAAGAAACACCCCACTCGAAAAATTCATATTTTGGAATAGCTATTATTGTTACAAAAAATAAATATTTTAATAGAGATGAACTTGTAAAGTATCTTAACTCAAACAAAATAGAAACTAGACCAATAATTTGTGGAGATTTTTCAAAACAACCAGGTATGAAAAAATTTAAATACAGAGTGAGTGGTGATATGAAAAACTCAAATTTTATTGAAAAAAATTCTCTTGCAATAGGTTGCCATCAGAATTTAGATGTTGATGAAATTAACTACATAAAAGAAGTATTTAAAAAATTTTTTAAAGCTAAAAAATTATGATAATTTCAAAAACTCCTTATAGAGTATCTTTTTTTGGAGGAGGTACGGATTATCCGTATTGGTATAAAAAAAATAAAGGATTAATTATTGGAACTTCAATAGACAAATATTGTTATATAACTTTAAGATCTTTACCACCTTTCTTTAAAAAAAAATATCGATTAGTTTGGTCTAAAATTGAAACGGTTAACAAGTTTAATCAAATTCAACACCCTGCAATTAGAGCTTGTTTAAAATTATACAACATAAAAAAAGGAGTTGAGATCCATCATGTAGGTGACTTACCAGCAAGAAGTGGAATTGGATCTAGTTCTTCTTTTGCAGTAGGAATTATATCTGCATTGAATTGCTATACAAATCAAAATGTTTCAAAAAAAAAATTAGCTAAGCAAGCTATAAATTTTGAACAAAATATTCTTAAAGAAGTTGTCGGAATCCAAGATCAAATTTTTGCTTCGTACGGGGGATTTTTATCAATCGAAATTAAGAAGGATTCTGATTTTCTTATATCTGATTTAATAAAAAAAAATGATAAACTTAAAGAACTAGAAGATAATATAACTTTGTTATACTCAGGAAGGTCAAGATTTGCATCAAATATTGCAAAAAATCAAAAAAATAACTTTAAAAAAAAAATTAGTTCTTATGAGACTTTGTATCAATTAGCTCTTGAAGCAAAAAATGTTATTGAAAATAATTATTGTGTGGAAGATTTAGGACTTATTATGAACGAGTCTTGGAAAATAAAAAAAACATTGTCAAAAAAAATATCTAATAACTTTATAAATAATATCTATGATGTTGCAGAAAGTTGTGGAGTATATGGGGGAAAGATTTTAGGTGCAGGTGGAGGTGGTTTTTTGTTATTTTTAACAAATAAAAATTCAAAAAAAAAATTGAAGTCAAAATTAAAAAATTTTTTAGAAGTTCCTGTTAAATTTGATAATGAGGGTACTAATATAATATTTAATTCTGGCAATGAATATATTTAAAAATAAACGCATATTGGTTACTGGTGGCACAGGTATGATAGGAATATATCTGATTAACGAACTAATCAAGTACAAACCAAAAAAAATTATATGTGTATCTTTAGATGAAAAAATTAAATTTCCAAGTATCGTGAAATTTAAAAAAGTAGATCTGCGAAAATATGAAAATTGTTTGTCAGTAACCAAAAATATAGATATAGTTTTTCATCTAGCCGGTGTTAAAGGTTCACCAAAAATGGCAAATGAAAAACCTGCAAGTTTTTTTGTTCCTACAATTATGTTTAATACAAACATGATGGAGGCATCAAGAGTAAATAAAGTTAAAAAATTCTTATATACTAGTTCAGTTGGTGTTTATGCTCCTTCAAAAGTATTTAAAGAAGACGATGTTTGGAAAACTTTTCCTTCGTCTAATGATTTGTATGCTGGATGGGCTAAAAGAATGGGTGAGTTACAACTCATGGCGTATCAAAAACAATACAACTGGAAAGATATTTATGTTGTTCGGCCAGCAAATGTTTATGGCAGATATGATAATTTCGATCCTAATAACGCAATGGTAATCCCTTCGCTTATTGCAAGAGCAATTAGAGGAGAAAATCCCTTGAAAGTTTTAGGTGACGGGTCTGCTATCCGAGATTTTATACATGCAAATGATGTAGCGAGAGGGATGTTGCATGTAATGCAAAAGAATTATAACAAACCAATCAATTTAGGCAGTGGTAAAAAAATTTCAATTAAAGATATAGCTACAGAGATTCAAAAAAATGTTAAAAATTTAAAAATAGAATGGATAAAATCAAAAAATACAGGTGATAAAATTAGATTGATGAGTACAAAAAATTTAAAAAAAATAGGTCAAAAAAACAAATTTAATTTAAAATGGGGTATTAAAGATACTATTGAATGGTACAAGTTGAATCAAAAAAATCACAAAAAAAAATATAATTCATTTATAGAGAAATTTAAGTGAAAAAAATTTTAATCACAGGGAGCAAATCTGGCCTTGGAAAATTTTTAGCTAAAGAATTAAATACAAATAATAATAAACTTTTCTTATTAAACAGAAAAAATTATAAAATTATAAAAAAACAATTTTATGATTTTATTATTCATTGTGCAGGTAAAAGACCAATTTATTCTGAAAATAATGAAGTCTACAATTACTATAAAGATAATATAAAATTAACTGAAAAAATTGTTGAACTGAAGTATAAAAAAATTGTTTTTTTTTCAACAGTAGAAGTTTATGGAAATACTTTAGAGATCAAAAAAGAAAATAAAAAAATTAATATAAATAATTTAAAAGGAATATATCCATTAACAAAATTGATATCTGAAAACATCATATCAGAAAAATCAAAAAATTTTTTAATACTTAGAGTGCCAACTTTAATTGGAGAGACAATGAAGAGAACTTCTATTTCTAAAATTTTAAAACGAAAAACAGATTTTATACCGTATTCAAAAAAAAGTAGTTTTAATCTTATAGATTATAAGACCATTCACAGAATAATCGATTATTGGTTAAAAAATGATTTAAGGGGAATTTTCAACGTTGCCAGTAAAAAAAATGTAAAAATATCAGACTTAAGTAAAGGAATAAATTCTTTTGGGAACAATAATTATAACGTAGGCAATATATCTATAAATAAAATTAAAAAAGTAAATAAATCATTTGTAGAAAATTCAATCGATGTAATGAGGAGACATAGTATATGAAAAATTTACTGATATGTGGAGCAACAGGATTTATTGGAAAAAATTTAACCTTACATTATTCTAAAAAAAAAATTATAAAGTTTTTGCGGTCTATAACAATAAAAAACCATTCAAATGTAAGGGAGTAAAATGGATCAGGTGTGATTTAAGAGATCAGCTTAAGGTATCAAATTTAATTAAAGATAAACAAATTGTAATCCAAGCAGCAGCCACAACATCTGGTGCAAAAGATATCGTCAATAAGCCTTATATTCATGTTACTGACAACGCAGTAATGAATTCATATATTTTAAGATCATGTTACGAACACAAAGTTAAAAATTTTATTTTTTTTAGTTGCACTGTAATGCTGAAGTCACAAAAAAAACCTCAAACTGAAAAAGAATTTAACTTAAATAACAAAATTTACCCTAATTATTTTGGAGTTGGATGGACAAAAATATTCATAGAAAAACAATGTGAATTTTATTCCAAAATATCAAACACAAAGTTTACTATTATTAGACATTCAAATATTTATGGACCACATGATAAATTTGATTTAGAAAAAAGTCATTTTTTTGGTGCAACAATTAATAAAGTTTTAAATAATAAAAATGGAAAGATCATAGTTTGGGGAAAAGGTAATGAAGAAAGAGATGTTTTGTATATAGATGACCTCATTCAATTTGTAGATTTATCTATAAAAAATCAAAAAAAAAATTACGAACTTTTTAATTGTGGATATGGAAAGTCATTTAAAGTGATAGATATTATAAAGAAAATAGTTAAATTTTCCAAAAAAAAAATTGTAATTGAAAATGATTTAACAAAAAAAAGTTTATCTACTTATCTGTCTTTAAATTGTGCTAAATCTAAAAAAGTTATTGGTTGGGAAAAAAAAATTTCAATAGATAAAGGTATATTAAAAACTATTGAGTGGTATTTAAAGAATGAGAAAAAAAAATTATAAATTTAATTCTAAAAAATTAGTTGCTAGAAATAAGAGATTTAAGGTTTATTTTGATAACTTAGATATTGACGGTAAATCTATAAATGATTTTTTAATGATAAGACCTATTGTGCAAAAAAAAAATAAAACTGTAGGTGTATGTGTGATACCAGAACAAAAAAGAAAATATGGACTAATGAAAGTTTGGAGGCATCAGTTTAATCAATTTTTATGGCAAGTACCTGCTGGATTTGTTGAAAAAAATGAAACTGTTACATTTACGGCAATCAAAGAGCTAATTGAAGAGACTGGTTTAAAATGTGAAAAAAAAAACTTGAGATACATAGGTGAAATGATACCTGATGCTGGATTATTACAAGGTAAAGTGGCATTGTACTTAGCATTAAATTGTAAAAAGATAACCAATGAAATTATACCAGAAATTGGTGTTGATAAAATATGCTACTTTACAAAATTAAAAGTTAAAAGAATGTTGAAAGAAAATAAAATTCTTAGTGCAAGTAGTTATATAGCATTGACTAGAGCTTTAAATTATGAAATCTAAAAAAATAATTATTACAGGTGGCTGCGGATATATAGGAACAGTCCTTTCGGAATTGTTCCTAAAAAAAAATTTTGAAGTTATTTCGATAGATTTTTTAAAATTTGGAGATGCTGGACTAAAACATTTAAAAGATTATAAAAAATTTAAAAATATTAGTGATGATTTTGATAATTTTAAAAAATATAATGAAATTTTTAATAACTGTGATTATGTAATTCATTTGGCATCAGTATCAGGAATGCCAAGTTGTAAAAAATTTAAGAAAGAGTCTAATTATATAAATTATGTTGCAACAAAAAAATTTTTTACTTTCTTAAAAAAATTTGACAATATAAAAAAAGTCATTTTGGCTTCGAGTACCAGTGTGTTTGGTAACAAAACATCAACGAGTAATGAGCTTAGCAAGTGTAAACCAATTTCAGAATACGGATTTCAAAAACTAAATTGTGAAAAGTTTGTTAAAAAAAATATAAATGATAAACGTTTTTTAATACTTCGATTTCCAACAATTTTTGGTTACTCTCCTAGGATGAGATATGATTTAACGATTCATGAATTTGCAAGATACTTAAAATTCGATATATCTTTTGATATATTTAACTTCAATTCTGTGAGACCTTATTGTGAAATAAATGATCTTGCTAATATAATTTATAAATTTATGCTTCAAAACTATAAATCAAAATTTAATTTATTTTGTGTTGGTCATGATAATTTTAATTTATCAAAAAAAGATATCCTTCATATTCTTTTAAAAAATATTAAAAAATCAAATAAGAATTATAAGATAACCAATAAACTAGGAAAAGATAAAAGAAATTATTATGTTTCTTACGAAAGATTTAAAACTACTAAATTGTATAAATTTCAAGATAAACCGAATAAAAAATTTATTAAATTGTTAAAAAATATCAAAAAATTTAATTATTTAGATGAAAAAAAATTAACAAGTATTTGGTATTAAATCATGAAGATAACTGATTATATTGCAGATAGTTTAATTAATCTTGGTGTTAAAAATGTTTATGCAATAACCGGTGGAGCAGTTATGCATATTCTTGACTCTTTTAAAAAAAAAAAATTAAACATAATTTTTTGTCATCACGAACAGGCAGCTTTACTTGCTGCCACCAGTGAAGCGAGAGTAAATAATACAATTGGCTGTGCAGTAGTTACGCAAGGACCAGGAGTTACAAATTCAATTACAGGTTTGGCAGCTGCATGGTTTGACTCAGTTCCATGCATAGTTTTTTCAGGACAAGCCAGAACGGATTTGTTCACAAAAAAACATTTGAAAGTAAGACAATTAGCACCACAATCATTTAACATAAACAACTTAATAAAAAGTTTAAGTAAAGAGATATTTTCTCCAAAAAATATTCAGGATTTTAGTAAAAATTATCACAAAAAATTGTTATCTTTAACCAATTCAAGACCTGGTCCAGTATGGATAGATATTCCTGTTGATATTCAGTGGTCAAACATAAAATTCTCAAATATTAATAAACCCAACTTTTTTAAAGAACAAAAA
>MDTB01024361.1_pt1 | contig 14720 bp, 10 predicted proteins | sample 811161 | NCBI WGS metagenome assembly MDTB01 (sample SAMN05326650, study PRJNA326480) | marine metagenome | isolation source: seawater | place: Mediterranean Sea | collected 2009
CGGTATTGGTATCTACTTGACACTATTAGCTTCAATTCTGATGCTATTAGGCGCATTTAAGATTATAAAAATAGGATAAAATTCTATTTTCTAAAGCTTTAGATTAATCATCTAAAGCTTTAGATATCTTCCAGTTTAAAAAACGGTAGTGAACTTTAATTTTTGAATCACCGTATTGAGTTTTAGTGAAATTTCTTATATTGACTAAAGAAGAATATATAGCTGCTTTAGATATCTCATCATAGTCATCATCACTTAAAGCACTAATAAGGCTATCGACATATTTTGACTGAAGGTTCATTTTAAAAGTATTAGGTACTTCTCTTTGCACAAAGATACCATCAAAAAGATCACTTAAAACTTCATCTGGCATGTAAGTATTACCATACTGAGAGCTATCAACAAGTCTCATCATTACAGTAGGGTGAAGAATGTGAGAAATTGTTCTCCCTTGAAGACTTAATACAAGGTCGTGTAGCTGTGGGTCTTCATTACCTCTTCTTCCAGAACTATATGCTGCTCTTTTTTCACTTTGAAGATATTTAAGTAAATTTTCATCAAATGAAAATGAATTATTTGATAAAAGCTTTTCTTTAATTAGATTCATAGCTCTTTTTTGGTCTTCATAGGATACTGCCTCAAAAGGGGTGATATCTTTGTTAGAATCATTAACAACTCTGTTTGAGTAAACTCCTCCAATTAACCTAGAGACATTATCTAGGAACCTGCCTTTTTCAGATGTTAAGCTATAAAAGACAGATCTGAATTCAGTTGAAGTCTTTCCATCAACAAGATAAATATCTGGTAGCTCAGCAATCTTAGCGTCTAACGTTTTAATTCTGTCTGATGTATAAGTAATTGGATCGTTTGACATATCACCTCTTAGATTTCTTGGATCAATATTTACTCCTGGAGAGGACATCGCATCTCCATCAGTTCCAAATATATATTCTGGCTCACTTGATTTTGAGAGAAGATTTTCTCTTTCTTCATCAGACAATGATGGAGTATAGCCAAACTCTATTGCCCACATGTCATAAGATCCTGGACCACTTGGAAAGTAGTTACCTTGAGTAACACCCTCAGGAGCTAGATTGATAGGATCATAATCCATTACTGAACCAATATGATTATCACCAGTAATAGATACATCATGAACTTCCTTAGCATCATATATCCAGCTTGATTTAAAGTTATGCCTTAAACCTAATGTGTGTCCTACTTCATGCATAGTCAATGAAACAATCCATTGCTCTAGTGGATCGTTATCTTCTGTATATCCCCATAATTTTCTGTAGGTATAACCTCTTTTGATAGCATTAAATTCTTGAACAATATCCGCAGCTATAATCTCTCCAGTTCTTGGGTTCGCAACACTTGGACCATACCCGGAATATCTTGGATCAGGCGTAGAGGCCCATCTAACAACATTATATCGGACATCACCAGCATCCCATTCAGCATCATCTGGTTGTATCTTTGCAACAACTGCATTTTTAAAGCCTGCTTTCTCAAAAGCTTTATTCCATGACTCAATTCCTTTAACTACAAATGGACGAATTTCTTCAGGTGTAGAATTCTCTACCCAGTAAACTATTGGCTCTTCAGGTTCTGATAATTCTGCTTTGGGATCCTTCTTAACAAGCCTCCATCTATTCATTAAATCTCTTGCAGTATTTGTATCATATGTTGATAAATCAGTAACCTTTTCTGAGAAATACCCAATTCTTTGATCTGCAACTCTTGGCTCAAATTTGTCATCAGGCATTTCGACAAATAAATGAAGACCATCGACATATGTATATCTTTTATCTGTGACTGCATCTATTGATCCCCCAGATTTAGGTTTTGGATTATAAAATCCATATCTAACTCTAAATGAGGTATTTTTTTCATAGTTCTTAACTTCATCAATAAATGTTTTAGATTTATCAGGTCTGCCAAGTATTAAGTTATAGTACTCGATGTATTCTTTAGGTATGTTAGGGGTAATTGCAACTAACATCTCACTTAAGAACATTTTATCTATGTTAATAAGGTATTGAGAATCCTCTTTAACAACAACAGAAAATCTGCCCAAAAAGGCTTCAATAATATTTGTTAAATTTGATTGAGATATTTTATTAGATTCGTCGTATATAAATTTTGTATTTTTTTTATAAATACCAATATCTTCCTTAAATTTCCTAAACTCCATTATGAAGGCTTCACCCATGTCACCGCCACTTGGACCTGCATCTGATGGTCCATTAAGAATGTAGGTAAAGTAAATAAATTCTTTATTAAGTTGGTCTTCATTTAAAACCATGTAGTATTTATCTTTTTCTGTTTCATGAAGAATGTTCATAAAACCTTCCATAGAAACATACTCACCATCTTCTAAAAATTCGTTAATATTCTTATATTCTTTCTTTTTACCAGGCATACCCTTAGGTTTTTTTGGTGCATCCCCGTCTACTTTTTCTTCAGATGAAGTTTTTCCTGCATCAGCATCTTGTGCTGCCAAGTTAACTGGTGAAAAAGCAAAACTAATGAATATTGATGAAAAAATGAATATGTTTAAGAATTTAGATTTTTCTTTCATAAGTAGAGTCCTTTAAAAATAGCTTGTAATTCTATCCTAGAAAGAGGCTTACTGATAGTATATACATATGAAAAATTCATACGCATTGATAACTGGAGCATCTTCAGGGATTGGTTTAGAGATTGCCAAGAAACTTGCTCATGAAGGATACAATTTAATATTAACAGCTCGAAGAACCGAGCTGCTTGAGTCATTAGCAAAAGAAATTACTGATAAAAACAATGTTCATGTTGATCTTATTTCAAAAGATTTGAGCAAATATGAAGCTCCAAAAGAAATATATGAATTTTGTGAGTCTAAGCAATATAAGGTTGATTTACTGGTTAATAACGCAGGTTATGGAATAAAGACATCTTTTCACGAAACAAGTATTGAAATTGAAGAAGACTTTATAAGAGTTCTAGGAACCTCTGTAATTATGCTTACTAAGCTCTTTATACCTAAAATGCTTTCCAATGGAGGTGGCAAGATTATGATTGTTTCATCTGTTGCATCATTTGCAGCCCCTTCAGCCATTCAGCCTTTATATGGACCAATAAAAACTTTTATGAACAGATTTAGTGATGCAATAAACATAAATTATAAGCATAAAGGAATAACATCAACAGCAGTTTGTCCAGGATTTACGACCACTGGTTTTCATACGGCAAGTGGAGTTCAAGAAGAAATGGATAGAGTTCCTAAATTCATGGTTTTTTCTGCAGAAAGAATTGCTAAAGATGCAGTAGAAGCTACATTATCTGGAAAAAGTCTTTGTGTTCCTACAAAGACATACAAGTTTTTAGTATTTATGTTAAAGAATATTCCTCAACCAATTTTAAGGCTTATTGGAACTGCATTAGCTCCAGGAAGATACGACAGAAACTAACTTAAACCAAGAGCTTGATCTGAAACAAAGGGGTTAGATTTTCTTTCTGCTTCGAATGTTGAAACTGGACCATGCCCAGGTATAAAATCAACATCCTTTCCAAGTGGCCACAATTTATTTTTCACCGAGTTAATAAGTTCTTCAAAATTACCCCCAGGTAAATCTGTTCTTCCAATAGATCCGTTAAACAATACATCTCCAACCAAAGCTAATTTATTTTCTTTATTAAAAAAAATTATATGCCCCGGCGTATGTCCTGGACAAAAATAGATTTCTAAAATTTCATTACCTATTTCAATAATATCACCTTCTTCAAGCCAGCTATCAGGATTACAGTTTTTTGAAGGCAGGCCAAACATTTCACCTTGTTTCTGAAGTTCATCTAGTAAAAACTTATCTGCTTTGTGGGGTCCATATATTTTAATATTAAGTATTTCAGACAATTCAGTTGCACCTCCAGCATGATCAATGTGCCCATGAGTAAGGAGCAGCTTATCAGGTATCAGATTATTATCTTTAGCTATGTTAAGTAAAAGCTCTATATCGCCTCCAGGATCTACAATCGCACATTTTTTAGTCTCAGAACAAAAAACTATTGATGCATTTTGTTGAAAAGGGGTAACTGGTTGGATCAACGTTTTTAACATAATTATTTTAAAAATATCTAAATGCATAGTATATATAAAGAATAAGAATGATGTTTTTAATAATTCTTAGTGTCGTAAAAATACGTTTTAGGTTTAATTTTTAAAAAAATGTTATAGAATAGGCATTTTTAAACCTATTTAAATATTAAAATGAACAAAAAAGTATCAAAAGATGAAGCTTTAAAGGCTGTAAAGACTATAACTAAAGAAATATCTGAGAGCTCACTTGAGCAGGAAGCTCTAGAGGCAGTTAAAACACTTATACTTTGGGCTGGAGATGACCCTGAAAGGGAAGGCCTAGTTGATACCCCAAAACGTGTTGTTAAAGCTTACAAAGAATTCTTTTCAGGATACGAAGAAGATCCTGAAGAAATATTAAGTAGAACCTTTGAAGAAGTCGAAGGCTACGATGATGCTGTAATAGTTAGAAATATTAGAGTTGAATCACATTGCGAGCATCACATGGTTCCAATTGTAGGAGTTGCTCATATTGGTTACATTCCTCGAAAAAGAGTTGTTGGAATAAGCAAATTAGCCAGGTTGGTAGATTTATTTGGCAAGCGACTTCAAACACAAGAAACAATGACAGCACAAATTGCAGATACAATTGATACTGTTCTTCAGCCAAAAGGTGTTGCTGTTGTTATTGATGCCAATCATCAGTGTATGAGCACAAGAGGTGTTCATAAAACAGAATCAAGCACAATCACATCAAGAATGTTAGGAACTTTTAGATCAGATAATAAAGCTAGAGAAGAATTTATTAGCCTCATCCATTCGCCTAAAAAATATTAAATGATTAGATCTCTGGAATATTCCAGTATCAAGCCCTCAACTCCTATTATTCTTGCTTCTGGTTCACAGAGTAGAAAAATAATGCTCTCAGAGGCGGGCATAGAGTTTAATGTTGTTGTTTCTAATACCGATGAAGACTTATTAAAGAAAAAAATATCTAAATTACCATTTAGTGAACAAGTTATTCATTTGGCAAAAGCAAAAGCACAAAGCGTAAGCATGAAAAACAAAGATGCTATTGTAATCGGTGGCGATCAAATGTGTGTATTGGATAATACTGTTTTTAATAAACCTGGAAATAAAGAAAAAGCTATTGAAAATCTAAAACTACTATCCGGAAAGACACACTTTCAGAATAGTGGAGTGTGTCTATATCTAAACAATAGTTGTTTATGGGAATATAGTGAAACTGTTGAGCTTCAAATGCACAATCTTGCAATGGAAGAAATTGAAAATTATGTTGAAATAGAGAACCCTATTAATGCAGCTGGAGCATATAAATTTGAATCATTAGGTTGTAATTTATTTTCTTCTGTAAAAGGGTCCTCTTACACTGTAAGAGGAATGCCCCTGCTTCCTTTGTTAAACGCACTGAGAGAATTACAAATAATTAGTTTAAAATAATTCAATGAATACTCTAAAAATATTTAATACTTTAAATAGTAAAAAAGAAGTATTTAATCCAATTGATAAAAACCATATCAAAATTTATGCATGTGGTCCTACTGTCTATAATTTTGCACATATTGGTAATGCAAGAATGGCAGTTGTTTTTGATACTTTTGTGAGAACCTTAAGAGTTACTTATCCAAAGGTTACATACGTGTCAAATATTACTGACATAGATGACAAGATTATAGAAGCTGCAAAAGAACAAAATTCTGAAATATCTGAAATAACAGAAAAATATACACAAATCTATAACGAAGACATGTCTATGCTTAATGTCTTAGAACCAGATATTCAACCAAAAGCCACAGAATACATTCCTGAAATGATTGAATTAATTAAAGATTTAATAAATAAAGAATATGCATATGAAAAGAATGGACACGTCCTATTTCACGTCCCTGCTTATTCAATGTATGGAAAATTATCTAATAGAAATAGAGAAGAGCAGATTGCAGGAAGCAGGGTTGAAATCGCACCTTTTAAAAAAGACCCATCGGACTTTGTTTTATGGAAGCCTAGTGACAATACACAGCCAGGTTGGGATTCTCCTTGGGGCTTTGGAAGGCCAGGATGGCATACGGAATGCTCTGCAATGTCAGAAAAGACTTTGGGCCTACCTTTTGATATTCATGGAGGAGGCAGAGATCTTATTTTCCCGCACCATGAAAATGAAATAGCTCAAAGTTGCTGCTCAACAGCAAATATAGATGAGCCAGATTCATATGCTAAGTATTGGATGCACAATGGCTTTGTCACAATTGATGGTGAAAAAATGTCCAAATCTCTAGGTAATATTATTTTAGTAAGAGATTTAATTGATGACCATCACGGGGAAGTAATTAGATTAGCTCTCCTATCTTCTCATTATAGGCAAGGTCTTGATTGGAATGAAAAAATAATTCATCAGTCTAAAAAACTTCTTAATAAGATGTATGCGATCCTTGATGATTTAAAAAATATTAATGTTACTACTAACAATAATTTAGATGCTATATCAATCTTGTTCGATGATCTTAATACTCCTGGATTAATTGCAGAACTTAATAAGATCGCAAAAGATTATCACTCAGATCAAATTAATAAAGATCAAATTAAATCAAAACTTTTATTAATTGGCTCTGTTTTAGGTATCTTTCAAGATGAGTCTTTTAATGAAATATCAGATGAGTTAAGGGAAAAAATTGAAAATCTTATAATTAAAAGAAATCATGCAAAGAAAAATAAAAACTTTGATGAAGCTGATGAAATTCGAAATGAGTTAAGCGCGCTTGGTGTTGAAATAAAAGATAACAGCGATGGAACCACTTGGAATATAAAATCATGACAAGCGATTCTGTTATAAATATTCCAGATAGTTACTCAAACGTCCAAGAAACGCTTAATATAGCTGAGAATATACTATCAGATGCTGTCGACAACTCTAAAACTCTATTTCATACACTTGTAGTGTCCTCATTTAATGGATCTAGAATTTCTTCAAGAGTAATGGTTTTAAGAGAATTTGATATGGGCAAAAAAATTATGAGATTTCATACTGACTACAGGGCTCCAAAAACTCAACAATTTTTAGATGAATCAATAGCAACCGTTATTGGTTATGATCCAAATTTAAAAGTACAGATTAAATTGCAAGGAAAAATTAACGTGAACTATGATAACGAGATCGCCCATAGTGCATGGAAGGGATCCACCAATAGATCTAAAAAATGTTATTCGGTAAAAGGTGGCTCTTCAAAGCAAATCAAAGACCCTAATGAATATGATATTCAAGAATACGAAGTTGAAAGTGGGTATAAAAACTTTTCAGTTTTAATTTTTTCTTTTGATTCGCTTGAATTTCTATACCTAAAGAGATCAGGCCATAGAAGAGCAATTCATAAATGGAATGATCGCTTAGAATCTTATTGGCTAGTACCCTAAATATATTTTCTATTTAATTTCTTTATATATAAATAAAGAATATAAATCACATACAATACTGTATTATTAATGTACTTAAATTTTAATAGGAGATAATAACGATGAAGAATTTATTTTTACTTAGCATGATGTTCTTAACTAGTTTTGCATATGCAGATGGCCATATGTCATCAGAAAAAGCAGTTCTAAAAGCACTTGATAAATATATGGAAGCAAGAAATTCAAGAGATTTTGAAACTGTAGTTGCAATGTCAAGCAAATCAGGAACTCTTGACACTAACTCTGATGGAAGTTTTCATAAACCTCTAGCAAATCAAACTGTTGATGGTTGGAAAAACAGCGGTGATGCAACTACTATGCATTTCTATCCAGAAGCTACTGCATTATCTGATGATGTTGTGCATGTAAGATTTTATTCTGAGGGCATGGTAGGGAATGATGGCAACATGAGTGATTATAGAACTAGGGTTTCAATGAATTGGGTAAAAGAGGGTGGAAAGTGGGTACTTAAAACTGCACATTATTCTTCTGCTAGTTATGGAGGAGTTCATAAAACTCAAGTATCTGATTTTTAAGACTAATTTTATTTTAAAAATAAATTAATTAAAGCTGGCTTATGCCAGCTTTTTTTTATGGCGCCCTCTGTAGGAATCGAACCTACAACTAATCCTTAGGAGGGATTTGTTATATCCATTTAACTAAGAAGGCTTATGAATAATTTTAATTATGGTAAAGAATATAAAAAAGTAATAAATTTTTAAACTGGTGCATTTGTTTTTATTAAATAGAGTTATTAAAAATCCGCCAACCAATCTATAATGTTTGCATGAAATTAACTTTGCCTGACAAAAGCGTTAGAGAATTACCTGAAGGATCTTCTGGACATGATCTTGCAAAAGATATAGGCACTGGCTTAGCAAAAGCAGCAGTTGCAGTGAAGGTTGATGGCGAAGAAAGAGATCTCCATGATGTTATCAAATCAGATTGTAGTATCTCAATTATTACAATCGACTCAAATGAAGGGCTTGAGATCATGCGTCATACACTTACAGCACAAGTCTTAGCAAGAGCAATAAAAAATATTTATCCAAAATCATTTTTAGCAATTGGCCCTACTATTGAAAATGGTTTTTATTACGATGTAGAGACTGATCAAGCTATATCCATTGATGATTTGCAAAAGATTGAAGATGAGATGCATAAAATCATTCAAACAAACTCACCTATAACAAAAAAGCTAAAGACTAAAAAAGAAGCTTTAAAAGTTTTTAAGTCATTAAAAGAGCCATATAAAGAGGCAATAATTAATGAATCAGATCAAAAAGAAGATTTTCAACTCTACTATCAAAATGATGAAGAGTTTGTTGATTTGTGTAGAGGACCACATTTGCCTAATCTAAGTTTTATTGGATCTTTTAAATTAACAAAAGTCTCAGGTGCATATTGGAAGGGAGATTCAAAAAATAAAATGCTTACCAGGATATATGGAACGGCCTGGAATACTGAAAAAGAATTAAATAAATATCTAAATGATATTGAGGAGGCGCATAAAAGAGATCATAGGCAGCTTGGGAAAGAAATGAATCTATTTCATTTTCAGGATGAAGCGCCAGGAATGGTATTTTGGCATCCATATGGATGGACTATTTACAGACAGCTCCAAAATTTTATGAGACAGAAGCTTGAGGATTCTGGATATTTAGAAATTAATACTCCGTTAGTAGTTGATAGAAAGTTATGGGAGGCATCAGGTCATTGGGATAAGTACCGTGAGAATATGTTTATAACCGAAATAGATGAAGAGCGTGCCAATGATAAAAGAGTGAACGCATTAAAACCAATGAATTGTCCATGTCATGTACAAGTATACAATCAGGGTATTAAGTCATATAGAGATCTTCCAATTAAATTTGCTGAATTTGGTTCATGTCATAGATATGAGCCATCTGGAACTATGCATGGATTAATGCGAGTAAGAGGTTTTACTCAAGATGATGGCCATATTTTTTGTACTGAGAATCAAATAGAATCTGAAACTGGTAAATTCATAGAATTGCTTTCTGACGTTTATGCTGATTTAGGTTTCAAGGATTTTGATATTAAGCTTTCTACAAGACCTGAAACTAGAGTTGGATCTGATGAGATATGGGATAAAGCAGAATCAGCACTAGAGGCAGCAATAAACAATCTTGGTTATCCTTATAAAATTGATGAAGGAGATGGAGCTTTTTATGGACCTAAATTAGATTTTGTTTTGACTGATGCTATTGGAAGAGACTGGCAGTGTGGAACTTTCCAATTAGATTTTAATTTGCCAGAAAGACTTGATGCTGAATACGTTGGTGAGGATGGAAATAAAAATAATCCGGTAATGATTCATAGAGCAGTGCTTGGTTCATTTGAGAGATTTATTGGAATTTTAATTGAAAATTATGCCGGAAAGCTTCCATTTTGGCTTGCGCCTCGACAGGTTGTCATAGCTTCAATTATTTCTGATGTTAATGATTACTCTGTTGAAATCATGAGCGCACTTAAAAAAGAGGGAATTAGGGCTGAAGTAGATATTAGGAATGAAAAAATTAGTTATAAAGTTAGAGAGCATAGCTCAAAAAAAGTGCCAATTATTCTAGCAATTGGTAATAATGAAAAGAATGATAGAACTGTCTCAATAAGGCGGATAGGAAGCAAAGATACTAACGTATTAAAGCTTGATGATGCTATTAAAGAAATAATTAAAGAAAATAAAGTATAAGACTTGATGGTTGCAAAGATATTTATACTCCCAATTCGTTTCTATAGATATTTTATTTCACCACTCTTTCCTCCTAGTTGCAGGTTTCAACCAACATGCTCTCAATATGCAATTGAAGTCATATTAAAAGAGGGTGTCTTTAAAGGAACTCATCTTGCAATTAAGAGGATTTCAAAATGCCATCCTTGGCATAAATAAAGATAAATAATAGTTATTTTTAATTATAAACAACACATATAATTAATATATATTTATTTTGTAGATAACTTTTATAATGATATAGTTACACAAGATTTTAAGTTCAATACAGCCAATATTAGGGGGGTTAATATGAACAAATTTTTAAAGCTTACATTTAGTTTTTGTGCGTGCTTTTCTTTAATTTTTTCTTTGAATGTTATTTCTCAAGAAATTGAAGAAGTTATAGTTACAGCAACTAAGAAAGAAGAATCTATTCAGGATTTAGCAGTATCTGTTGAAGCATTTACTGCCGATGATATAGATAATAATATGGTTGATGATTTCAGTGACCTAGCTGAAGTAGTCCCAGGATTGATTATAGATAAAGCTATAGGATCTGGAGCTTCATACTCTATGAGGGGTGTTGGTTCATACGGGGTTGGTGCTGCTGTTGTTGGTTCATTGGTAGTTAACATGAATGGCCATGAATATGGAAGTTCTACAATATCAGAAATTGGTTTTCATGATATTGAGAGGATAGAGGTATTAAAAGGACCTCAAGGAACTCTTTCAGGAAGAAACGCAGTTCAAGGTTTGGTTAATATAGTTACAGCTAGACCGACTTCTGAATGGGGTGGATCATTTGATGTTTCTGCTGGTAATTTTAATTCTACTAGATCAAATTTAATGCTTAATATGCCTTTCAGCGATAGAGTTAGCGCAAGGCTTGCATATACCATGTTTGAAAGAGATGGAACTATTGAAAATATCCATACTGGCAATGATATTGATGGCAGAGATGCCTACGGTGTAAGACTCTCAGTCGATTTTGATATTTCAGAAACAACTTCACTTGAGTTCACATACGATAGATCAGAAACTGATGACAATAGACAAAATATTGGCATCATAGTTTGTAACTCTCATCCGGTATTTGGTTGTGATCCATTCTCAAAAGGAACATTTGGTCAACCAGGTGATACTAGAGGTAGTACAGCCGCGATATTTAACTTTATAGCTGGCTTAAACGGCACAGCAGATAATAATTCATATGCTGGTGCAACAGTTTTAAATTCACTTGAAAAAGTTAATTTGAACAGAGATCCTGACCATCATCAATTATCTGAATATACTATGCTTCAGCTTAATCATCAGATCAATGAAAATATTGATATGGTAGCTAAGGCAACTTATTCAGTTAGAGATTATTATCATATGGGTGATAATGACTATTCAGTAGCTGTTCAGAAATTCCCTGGACTTTTCCCAGCTGGACATCCAGCTGCAGCCATTCCAATGCAATGGACAGGTTGTTTTGGTGGAGAAGGTTATGGTTTTTGTGAAATGATCGATTCAGATAGAACTTATGAATTTTCAAATGCAGATTCTGAGACAAGACAAGCAGAAGTAACATTTATATCTAACTATGATGGACCTGTTAACTATGTGGTTGGCTTCTATCATTATGACTATACAACTAAAAATATTTATCAGGTGCAAACTGCATCATGGAATCTAATTTCAGATGGTTCACTTCATCCATATAATGCGACTCTCTTTGGAGGGGCTTTAACTGGATCTGGTTCAACTGACTTCTTCGTACCATGGGCACTGTCAGGATTTAATGCTGCTTTACTGCCTGTTCTTTTGAATGGTTATACAACTCCAACTCCTATACAAGGCTTTATAAATGAAGACCATGTAAGAGTTAAATCAAAAGCTATTCTTGGTGAGGTATACATAGACCTTTCTGAAGATACTATGGTTACTGTTGGAATGAGATATAACGATGACGTAGTTAAGGATAGTGTTGCATCTTGTTTAACATTCTTTAGCTGTCCTGCTTATCCTGCATCACAAAAAGCAACATCTGAATATGGGTTCTTCCCAACTCAAGTTGTTGAGGCTGATGATGCTATTGGTTATAAGTTAGCAGTTCAACATAATTTGAACGATAACCAGATGGTTTATGCTAGTTATACAACTGCAACTAAAGCTGGTGGTAATAACCCAAATTCAACAGGAACTCCTGATCCTTATGATCAAGAAGAGACAGGTGTTTTTGAAATTGGTACAAAAAGTATTCTCTTAGACGGCGCTATGCTGTTTAATGCTGCATATTTCCAGAACACTACAGATGGAATGTTGATTTCATCTATTGTTAATGCTGGATCAAGAAACGTTAACACAGATGCTGAAATTACTGGTTTTGAAGGTAATTTATTGTTCTACATGAATGAAAGCACAAGTATTGATTTAACTTGGTTAAAAGTTGATTCAGAGATAACCTCTTTGAGCTTAATTAACCCAGTTAATATACTTAACGCATCTGCAGGTCTTGGAAATAGAGTAAATGTTGATGCTTTAGGCGCACTAGCAATAACAACTACTGATTTAGGTAATGTATTTAAATCAGCTGGTTATATGTGTTCTGTTCCATTTAATCCACTAGGTGGAGTTGCTTGTCCAGCAGCCGGTCTTGGAACGCCAGTTGATGTATCTGGAAATAAACTTCCTCAATCACCTGATTTATCATATAGCTTAGGCTTAAACAAAGACTTTGCTACTTCTAACGGAATAGTGTCTTCAAGACTAGCTTTTAGATATATGGGAGAAAGAGAGGGTACTGTATACAATGAAGCACAAACTCGTGTCCCAGAACATAAATATTGGGATGCATCTGTTACTTTCAGACCAAATGATGGTAACTGGTTTGTTAAATTTGAAGGTAAGAACCTTAATGATGATAAGTATGTTGGATCATGGTACATGGCGAGTGGACTCCAAGGTGGAGCTAAATTCGCAACAATTACAGATCCTAGAACATGGAGTATCGGATTTGGTACTACTTTCTAAGATTCTTAAATCTTACAAAAAGGCTGGTTTATCCAGCCTTTTTTAATTAGAATACTCCCTAACTTATAACGTTAAATAAACGTGGGGGATATATGCATGTTTAATACAAAATTAACTAATAAATTATTATTTACATCATTGGTAACTCTTTCCTTTTCATTTTCTGCCTTTGCGCAAGAAGTTGAAGAGGTTGTGGTTACTGCAACTAAAAAAGAAGAATCAACACAGGATATTGCTATTTCTGTAGAAGCTTTTACATCCGATATGCTTGATTCAGAGCAAATCTATGACTTATCTGACTTAACAGAAGTCGTTCCTGGATTTGGATTTGGTAAGGGTATTGGCTCTGGTTCAGCATTTTCTATGCGTGGCATAGGTTCTTATGGTATTGGAGCAGCAGTTGTTTCATCGCTTGTTACCAATATAAATGGACATAGTGTAGGAACAGGACAGTTTGTTGATCTAGGATTTATGGACATTGAAAGGGTTGAGGTTCTTAAAGGACCACAAGGAACTCTTAACGGAAGAAATTCTGTTCAGGGTGTTATAAACCTTATTACTAAAAGACCTACTTCTGAATTGGGCGGCTATGTTGATATTGAAGGTGGTAATTACGGCAGATCATTAATGAAAGGCGCTATAAATATTCCACTTACAGATAACATAAACTCAAGGTTAGCTTTTATGTCAAATCAAAGAGATGGTATGGTTCATAATGCTAATACTGGCAATGATTATGATGATAGAAATGATGTTGGTCTAAGATTTTCACTTGATTGGAATTTAAGCGATACAACAGATCTAAAATTCACATACTCTGGTCAAAAAAGTGATGACAGCAGACCTCAAGAAGAAGTATCTTTCTGTGCTCAAGATCAATTCTTTGGTTGTTCTCCATATTCAAGAGGTGGAATTAACCAAGCTGCCGATACGAGAGGACATGTCGCTGGACTATTTGGTTTTTATTCCTTAATAGATCCAGGAACAATTGTTAATAAATATGGTCCGTCTTTGGCAGGTGGTTTTGATACATTGTATTTAGACAGAGAGCCAACGCATTATCAAGAATCAGAAGTTACAAATTTAGAATTAACACATGACTTAAATGATGATGTCCAAATGATTGTTAAATACACTTATTCAACAAGAGCTTTTCATCAAATGAATGATAATGACGGAAGTATATCTAATGTTCCTTTATTGGGAGTTGGAGCTGCGCTAGGACTACCTCCTGTTGAAGCAAATGTATGTTTCGGTGGAGATATTCAATTCTGTGAGATGGCTAATTCTGATAGAACATATGACTTTTCAGATGTAGAAACTGAAAATAAGCAAGCAGAAATAAACTTCGTTTCAAATTTTGATGATTCATTTAATTACACTTTTGGATATTATTGGTATGACGATACAACTGACAATGAATACAGAGTTCAGACTATGGGAACA
>MDTB01053170.1_pt1 | contig 14720 bp, 12 predicted proteins | sample 811161 | NCBI WGS metagenome assembly MDTB01 (sample SAMN05326650, study PRJNA326480) | marine metagenome | isolation source: seawater | place: Mediterranean Sea | collected 2009
ATGAATTTTTCGTATAGTTGGTGATTAGCCTATTTTTCTTTTTGACTAGATTTTTTAATTCATTAATCAATCTTTTATTTTTAACAAGATACTTTTGTTCTGAAACAAATTTTCTTTGTTCACCATCATTTAAAGAAAGTTCATTGTTTCCAATATTTTTAGGATCAGTTAGATACCAATTTAGACCTATTTTTTTTTTAATTTTTTTACTAACAAACTCGATGAAATGGAGTTTCATGAAATCATGAATATCTCCTAAATACCTCTCTTGCATGATATTGAAATAGGTATACTTAGATGAATATTCAAATAGATTATTTGCCTATTTTATATGCATAATCAATACAGCTAATTAAATATGCATATAATTTGAGCATATGGTTTTAAAGATTTATTTTAACATTGAAATAATATAATATAATCAATAACTTAAAAATTTATAAATTTTCTGGCATAGTTCCTGCATAAATATTTTTTTAATCAACCTTAAGGGAGTTATTATGACTTTAAACTTTTTAAAAAGTGTCTTATCGGTAAAAAATCTAAGTTACATGGTATTACTTACAATTACTGCCATGTCATCAGATGTTTTTGCTGGAGGAGCAGAAGCAGTAGAAGCAGCGGAAGCAGCTCCTGCTGTTTCATCTGAAGTAGCCTACATACTAAATACTTTTCTCTTCTTAGTTTGTGGTTTTCTTGTAATGTTTATGGCTGCAGGTTTCTGTATGCTTGAAGCAGGACAAGTTAGGAGTAAAAATACTGCAGTAATATGTCTAAAGAACATAGGTTTGTTTTCAATTGCAGGAATAATGTACTATCTCATTGGATATAACCTTATGTATGATGGAGTTGATGGAGGTTATCTTGGATCATTTTCAATGTTCTCAAGAAATGATGCCGTTGACCTTGATACAGGTTATGCAGCAGCATCAGATTGGTACTTTCAAATGGTATTTGTTGCCACTACCGCATCTATCGTTTCAGGAGCAATGGCAGAAAGAGTTTTAATTTGGCCTTTTTTTCTATTTATTGCTATTCTAACCGGTTTAATATACCCAATTGCTGGATCATGGCAGTGGGGTGGAGGATGGTTATCTGAAGCTGGTTTCTCTGACTTTGCAGGATCAACATTGGTTCACTCTGTTGGTGGATGGGCAGCATTAACCGGAATCATATTACTCGGATCACGTGAAGGAAAATTCGACTCCAATGGTAATGCAAATACATTGGCAGGTTGTTCCATCCCATTAACAACTTTAGGAGTATTTATTCTTTGGTTGGGTTGGTTTGGATTCAACGGTGGTTCTCAACTTGCATTAGGTTCTGGTGCAGATGCAACTGCTGTTGCAAATATATTTGTTAATACAAGTTTAGCAGCTGCTGGAGGTGTTGTAGCATGTATGATAGTAAGTAAACTTACTAATAGCCATACCAGTATCGCTGGGACACTTAATGGTGCAATAGCAGGATTAGTTGCTATCACGGCTGAACCCCTGGCTCCTTCCATGGGACAAGCTATCATCATTGGTGCCATTGGTGGAGTTATATGCTTGTATGGTATGAAACTACTTGACATGCTTAAACTAGATGATGTTGTTATGGCAATTCCAGCTCACTTGTTTGCTGGTATATTTGGTACTTTAGTGGTTCCATGGTCTAACAAGGATACCTCTTTTGGTGTCCAATTCTTAGGTGTAATATCTTATGCTGTATTTACGGTAATTGTTACATTTATTGTTTGGTACGTTATCAAGACAGTAATAGGTATAAGAGCATCTAAAGAAGACGAAGAATACGGATTAGATATGAGTGAATTAGGTACTCTCTCACATCCTGACTTTACAAAAAAATAGCTAAATCCGTTAGATAACAAAACCTAGTCCCCTCTAGGTTTTGTTATTCACTTTCTTTTTTCCAACAAAAATAAAATAGAATAATTATTAATGAAAGAATGAAAGCTGGATTGAGTAATTGTTTATTTTCTATTTCTTCAACAAAAGAATTTTGATTACGCTTTATATATAGAACTGTATCTTTTTTTTCTTTTGAACTTATGTCATTGTTCTCCTTAAATACGGGGATGCTTTGATCTTTAATCCAAATTGCTTTTGAAAAAATATTAGATATTTCAGTTTGTTTTATAAGATTATCAGTTAAGTGAAAATCTTGAAGCTCTCTTTTATCCTCATTTGAGGTATTGATACCTTTTTCTATTTCGCCGTCATATACGAGGTAAAAGCCGTCTTTTTTATTATCAATTTTAACTGTATACTTATTTTCTTTTAATTTTTTTAAGGTTTTTTTGAATTTCATTCCATCTGGGTCAATAATTACTATTTCAAGTTTTTCTGGATTAGGTTTTACTAAGAAAGATTTTTCAATCAGAATAGAATTATTTTCAAAACTTAATTCTAATTTATTTTCCTCTAAAGTAGGTTCTTTCATCAACCAATGTGCAAGATTTCTAATTAATAGATTATATGGTCCCCCTTGATTATTCTCTCTTTTAGACCAAAGCCATATATTATGGCTATATATTTGCGCAATTCTGCCATCATTAACTTTTTTAACAGCAAGTAGAGGCTTATTATTTATACCAGACAGTAATACTTGTGAGTTTTCATCTATTTCCAGTATATCATTCATTTGAAACCAGGATCCGAAATCTTTATTTTCAATAAAAAGTGACTCAGTTATCGGATGTTTTGTTCCAAGGTCTGTTAATTGTGGTTTAAATTCTCTTTGAATTATTTTACCAGATGGTACACCCGGCAGTATACTGCCTATTTTAGTTTTAAATAAACTAGACTTGCTGTTATATGAAGGACCAGTTATCTCAAGGATAGCACCACCTTTATCTACAAAGTTTATTAAATTTTGGAAATATAAAGGGGTTAATACTTTCTTACCTTCAAAATTATCAAAAATAACTAATTGAAAGTTACTTAATTTCTCTTCAAATAACTCTTTTACAGGAAAAGGTATAAGGGATAGTTCTTCAAGTGGAGTATTATCATTTTTTTCAGGAGGCCTGAGAACAGTCATATGAATTAGTTCAACAGAAGTATCAGATTTCAGGAAGTTTCTCCAAACTCTTGTTCCCATATATGGTGCCCCAGAGATAAGTAAAACTCTAAGTTTTTTTCTTACTCCAGAAACATTAATTAATTGAGAATTATTTACTTCTGATAACTCGTCTTGTCTGCTAGGGGTTGTTACCTTTATAAAGTTAGGTCCATGATTTTTTAATTTAAGCTTTATATTTTCAATCTTATTATTGGGAACTTTTAATTTTTTTTCAGGCATAGTTCCGTTTTGAATTGATAGGCTTAATAAACTATTTTTTTCAGCTTTAAAGTCATTAGCCAAAACCTGAATAGTAATATTTTCATCTAAATAACCAAATTCAGGATGGGAAATTATTGACACTTTTGTATCATTAATTTTTAAGTCACCAATTAATAAGAAATAAATTGGAACATCAAATTTTTCAAAATTAGCATTATCTTTTAAATCATGAATTTGTCCATCAGTTAAGATAAAAATACTTGATATTCTTTGTGATGGATATTCATTAATACTATTTTCTAGATTATTAATTATATCTGTAGATTTCGTTATTTTATAAGTAACTTCTTTACTTGTGGTGTTAGAAATAATCTCCTCGATATTCCCAAAACGTCTTGTTACTTTTTCGTTATCAATTACAATTTCAAGAATATCTAAATCCTTAAATTTAGTTAGTTCTAACAACATCTTATTTAAGGTTTGATCAACTTCTTTTGTTCGTTTTGAAATCTTCTGACTTTCCGTCTTATCGATAACAAAAGTGATTATATCATTTTCATTTTTTATTTTTTCAATTCTGTAACCTGGTTTAAGTATAAGAAAAATGAGTAAGATGAAAATACCAAGTCTTAAAAATATGCCTGAGGATTTATTAATTAATGAGAATATAATAATGATTAAAAAAATTAATGAAATAAATAATATTAAGAAGAAAGAAAGAAAGGGCTCAAAATATAAGTTTGCTAAAGAAAAATCCTTCATTTACTTATCCATTCTTTTTAAAATTTCAGGAATATGAACTTGATCAGTTTTATAGTTTCCTGTAAGTGCATAAATAATTAAATTAAGTCCAAACCTTAATGATAATAATCTTTGATTTTTCATATTTTCCAATAAAGGGAAAATATAACGATTTTGTTCATCTTTCGCCCATGCTTCTGCCCAATAATTATCACCGAGTATTATCGATGCGGCATTATCAGTACTTTTACTGTTGTTGTATGCAACATACACATTATTATTTCTTCTTCCCGGAAATGAGTTAAGAAGGTAGAAGCTTTTAGAAATTGGGTTTTCGTCATTAAGAAGTATAAATTTAGAAATTTGCATTGTTCTAAAAAAAAACTCTGTATTCTGCAAACACTTATTAAACTCAAGACTAGATTTTTCTATATTACAATCAATTAGAAGCAAACCTCCATCTTCTATAAATGATTCAATTTTTTTCTTTTCTTCATTTTTAATTTCATTTAAATTTGAAATAACAGGCCAATAAATTAATGGATGGAAATATAAATCATCTTTGTCTAAAGCAATAGATTTTGGTGCATCAAAAATTGAAGCGGTTTTTGCTGAAACAAACTTTGAAATAACATTTAGTCCATTTTCACTAAGATTATCGATTTCTTTATTACCGCTTAAAATATAACCTATACTATTTTTCATAGATTCTGGCACATATTTATCGGTCGCTGCAATTGAAAAATTAGAATACATTATTATAAAAAGAAAGATAAAATTCCTCATTAAAAGCTTCCTATCAAATATAATCAACTGCCTTTGAAATAGTGTAATAAAAGTCTCTATCATAAATAAAAGAATTGAGATCATTAAAAGGAAAGGCATTAAACTTATGCTTTTATCTTTATCTTCAATTTTCGAAATATATTTATCATCAAACTTATATAATTTAAAAGTTTGATCAAGGTGATTACTCATATTAAGTGATATAATTCCATCAGAGTCTTTATAGAGACCAGGGGGATATAAATAATTAATTTTTATTTTTTTATTCTCATTAAAATTTTTAAGACTTAAATTTTGTGATGATGGTTTTTGTAAATCACCAAAACCATTGAGGGTCAGATAGGGTTTTAAAAATCTATCTTTTTTTGAATTTACTCCTTTTGTTTGACCAACTATTCTCTCTAATATATCTAAAAAAGAATAAGAAAGTGAAAAATTAGACCAAGAGTTATTTAAAGGTAAATGAAAGAAAATTAGTCTTCCTTTTGAATAAGGAAAACTTGAAACTAATGGAGTGCCATTTTCTAATTTCATCCAAACATCAAGCTCTTCTTTAGATAGATTACTTTTAGTTTGTAGATACTTTTTTACTTCAACCTCATCGCTTATCTTTAGTCCGTAAAAAGGGCTTGAACTTCCAATTTCTGAAACTTTCATTGTTTTTTTAATACTCAACTTACTGTTTAAATCCACAATTTCTCCCGTCAAGGATAAATAATCATTAATTGTATTAAAAGATTCATTTGAGATATCGTTTGCTAATTTTTCTCCACCAAATTTTATCAGAGTACCCCCATTACTTATCCACCTTAATAATTTAGACTCCAGGTTCGATTTAACAGTATATAAATCATCAATAAAAATTATTTGGATTTCTTCTTTTAAAAGTTTTTCAAGACTTCCTTCCCAAATATTATAATTTCTTTCTAAGGCTTTCTTTACATAATAATTACCACTAGCAAACTTAGATTGAATCGCTTGATTTCCATACATAGTTATGCCTATGTTTTTTTTTCTATTACTTTCACTTAGTAATACAATCGATACTGGTGATTTTTGCTTACTCATTTGAAAAAAATCTATTTTATTTTTAATATTTATTGGTATTTTGGTATTTACTTTAGTGACGAATTTATCTTCATCTTTGATTGATTCACTGTCATAATCAATCCTGTAAAGTAGTCTTTTTTTAAAATCATAGCAATCAATGGTTCCTTTGGAGAAAATATTTAAAGGATGCATTATTTCAAATTCATATTCTTCATCTCCTCTTTTGTTTAGATTTAATATGGGAGGTATCAACGTTTCTGAAGAAGCTACTACTTTTAAATTCTTTTTACCTAAATTTTCAATTAGAGATATTTTTTGTTTATTAATAACTTTTTCAGTAAACCAATATATACTGTCAAATTTTTCATCTAATTTTTTAAGTTCATTTCCTATTAAGTCATAGTTAGGATCCCAAGAAAGTGGATTTAATGAGAGTAAATTTTTTTTTATTTCATCAGAATTTTTATTAAATAATTTAAAAACTTTATTTTTATCATACTCGGTAGTTGTAATAATAGAATATTTATTTTTAATTGATTCATTAGTAGAAATAAGTTTTTTTATATCTTCAATTTTTTTATTCCATGTTGTACTCGAGACCCAACTATTATCGAGGATTATTAAATAATTTTTTGGGGAACCATCTTCTTTATTAATTATTGGTTGACTAATTGCAAAAATAATAAAAGAAAGTATCAAAAGTCTTAATAAAACAATTGGATATGATAGTTTTGCTGGAGATTGATCTATTGATTGTTCATCTGCAATAATTTTAATAGCTGGAAACTTTATTAATTTCGGTGAAAGTGGCAATGTTCTGAGAATTTTCCAGAAAACTGGAAAAAAAATAAAAATTAGAAAAGCATAAGGGTAAGTTATGGATATATTGTTAAAAAGAAACATAATATTTATAAAGAATTATAAATCTGCATAATTAATGATTCATAAGTTTGGCTTGTTTTATTTCTGAATATTTTCCAGCCAAATTTCGAGCAGAGGCCGTCAAGTTTCTCTTGATGTTTGTTAATCTTTTCTTTATATCTCGTTCTTATACTTTCAGACTTATTAAAGATTTTATGTAATCCAGATAAAGGATCAAAAAATTGTTTTCTTCCTTTGAATGGAAACTCTAATTCTGAGGAGTCTAGTACTTGAATCAAGATTCCAGAATAGATATTATCAGAAATATTTAATAGTTGGGTTTTAATTTGGTCAGGTTTTTCAAGAAAATCTGAGATTATAAATACAATGTCATTTCTTTTGATCCTGGAATCACGTATTTTAAAAGATTTAGATGTAAACTCTGTCGCAATCTTTAAGAAACTCTTTGGCCCTTTTTTTATAGATAAATCTGATCCAATAATACCTACTTTTTCCCCAGATCTCAAAAAAATATCAATAAGTATCAGACCAAGAATTTTACTTCTGGAAGATTTATCTTCTATTTTGCTGGAATTTTTATAGTTCATAGAAACACTATCATTTATCCAAAACCAAATATTTTTCGAGCTTTCACTTTCATTGTTTTTTATAAGAATTTTATTAAGTTTAGATGATTTTTTCCAATCTATAGACTTTAGTGGATCACCTAATTGATACTCCCTAAAATCCCAGAACTCTTCACCAATACCTCTTTTCTTATCTTTTATATCTCCAAAATTATAAGATTTTGGTTTATCAGAAAATATTTTTATTATTGGAAGTTTACGTGAAATATTTTGAGCTTTTTTAATTAGAGTCTTCATTTTCAGTTTAAATTATCACACACTTTTTTTATCAAATAGTCTGCTGTTAGATCCTCTGTTTTTGCCTCAAAAGTTGTGGATATCCTGTGTCTCAATGTCGGTTTTGCTAACTCAATAATATCACTTATGGATGGAGATAAATTTCCTCTTAATAGTGCTCTTGACTTTGATGCACTCAGAAGTGCTTGTCCCCCTCTTGGTCCAGGTCCCCACTTGATATATTTTTTTACAAAATCAAATCTACTAGATTCAGGCCTTAAATTTCTAATTAATTGTATTACAAATTCAAGAACGGACTCACCAACCGGTAATTCTTTAATTATTTTAATTAACTCCAATAAGTTCTCTGATTTAAAGTCATAGGAGGACTTTTTTCTTTCAGTGTGATTTAATAAGATTTTTTTTTCAGTTTCTATATCAGGATAAGAAATATTAATTTGCATCAGAAATCTATCTAACTGCGCTTCAGGAAGATTGTATGTGCCTTCTTGTTCAATGGGGTTTTCGGTAGCTAAAACTATGAATGGTTTGGGTAATTCAAAATTCTTGCCATTTACAGTTATAAATCCTTCTTGCATGGCTTGTAAGAGTGCTGATTGTGTTCTAGGACTAGCTCTATTAATTTCATCAACCATTAAAATTTGAGTAAAAATAGGACCTTTAATAAAAGAAAATTTTTTGATATCTTTTGAAGATAATATTTCAGTTCCTAAAATATCAAAAGGCATTAAATCAGGTGTACATTGTACTCTTTTGGACTCTAATTTTAGACTTTCAGATAGTGTTTTAAATAAAAGAGTTTTTCCAAGGCCTGGAACACCTACAATAAGTGTATTGCCTGAGGAAAGGATAGAAACAAGTACCTGTTCAACAATTTTTTTTTGTCCAAAAAATTGTTCGGTTATTATACCATACATTAATTCAATTTTTTTTAGAGAATCTTCAATTTTTTTATCTATTCTTTGCATCGCTCATGTTAAAGTTATTTAATATCAGATATTATTAAATAAAAATGTTAAAGTTAGTATTCCTTTTTTGTAGCATAGTCTTATCTTTTGTTATTTATAAATTAGCCATTTTTAAAACACAAAAAAAAAGAAACTATTTATTTGTAATAAATATCATATTTATTTTAAGCATTATATTATTTATAATTTTATTCTTTTTAAGTAGTAATAGTAACATTGATAAAAAATACAACTCTCCAAGATATGACGGAGAAAAAATTATACCTGGTTTTTTTGGTGAGAATAAAAAATAAAATAGAAAATTTTAAATCTCTTTGTGAAAAATATAACTTGCCATTAAGAGAATTACTGGTTCTTAAAAAGTCATTTGCTAGAGCAGGTGGAGAAATTAGAATTGTTGGAGGTAATGTAAGAGACTTAATTTTGAAGAGAACTATAAATTCTTCAACTGATCTTGCTTCTGATCTAAATCCAGACCAAATTATTGATTGTTTAAAAAAATCAAATATTAGATATTTAAAAACTGGTTATAAATTTGGAACTTTAACAATATTATTTAATGATTTACTTATAGAAGTTACTTCATTGCGAAAGGATTTATCTTCAGATGGAAGATGGGCGAAAGTAAAATACACTAATAACTGGTTTGAGGATGCAAATAGAAGAGATCTGACAATCAATTCTATATATTCTGATTTGGATGGAAATATTTTTGACTATTTTGGAGGAAAAGAAGATTTAATTAATGGAAAAGTTGTATTTATTGGAAAGCCATTGGACCGAATTAAAGAAGACTATCTAAGAATTCTTAGATTTTTGAGGTTTAGTTTAGAATATTCAAAAACTTTTGATGATGAATGTCTTGCTGCTTGTAATTCAATGAAAAAGAAAATTAGTTTACTTTCTTTTGAAAGAAGAATAAGTGAATTCAAAAAAATAATAATTACAAAAGGTTTTAGTGCAAACTTTCATCAGTTAAATTGTACAAAGATTCTTGATTATGTTTTTAACCTAAGGATCAATTCAACGAATATTAATAAATTTTTTAAAATAGAAAAAAAAATAGGAGATTTAGACTCTGATAGGAGAATTAAGTTCTTATTTAGAAATAAAGTAAGATACCTTAAAAAATCAGGTTTTTACAAATTGGGTAAAGAATCCTTTTCTAGGATAGCAAAAAGGTTAAAATTTAAAAATTTTAGCGAAAATGAGGTCTTTAGAAATATACTTTTACATGGTAAAATTCTTGTAAGTGATGAAATAATTTTTAACTTTGTTGATGGTAATATATCATTAACGAAGTTTCAAAATTTTTATAAGATAGTAAACTCTTGGAAAAATAGAAGGAGTCCAATTTCTGGCGATGATATAAAGCAGTTAGGAATAAAAGAGGGAAAATTAATTGGTAAATATTTGGGCGTTGTATTGGATTGGTGGATTATGAAAAAATTCAGGCCTAACAAATCAGAGTGCATGGAGTATCTTCAAAAACTTACCAAGAAGCAGATGGAGGTAGAGACATAAATATTGCATCTGGATTCCCATTTGTCATCAAACCAAATTTTGTTCCCCTGTCATATAATAAATTGAACTCTGTGTACCGAGATCTTCTAAATAATTGAAGTTCTTTATCTTTTTTTGTCCATTTCTTATCAGTGGTCTTTTTTAATATATTTTCGTAGGTTTTTAAAAAAGTTTTACCAACATTTTTTGTGAACACAAAATCATCCGTCCAATTTCCACTATTTAGATAATCATAAAAGATCCCACCTAGACCCCTTGATTCTCCTCTATGCGGTAGAAAGAAATACTTATCACACCATTCTTTGAATTTTCTGTATGAGCCTTTTTTATATTCCTCACATATTTTTTTATAATTAGAGTGAAAGAGTTTAGCTAATTCCTTTGAATCAAGAGACTCTTTATTGGTTGGAGTTATATCCGCTCCCCCTCCAAACCATGATTTGGAAGTAACAATATATCTTGTATTCATGTGAACAGCTGGAATATGTGGTGATTTTGGATGGATGACCAACGAAATACCTGAAGCCCAAAATTCATCTGTTTTCTCTGTTCCAGGAATTTTATTGACCAAATCTTTTGATAATTTCCCATAAACCGTAGAGATATTTACTCCTGCTTTTTCAAATACTCTTCCTCTAAGAACTGCCATTTCGCCACCACCTGATTTTTCATTTTCTTCTGATTTTCTATCCCATGAAATCTTTTTGAATTTTTTATCACTATTATTCTTTCTTTCAATGTTTTCTATGAAATCACAGATATTATTTCTTAACTTAAAGAACCATTTTGTTGCTTTTTTTTTATTTATTTCTAAATTTTCCATTGTTTTGCTTTTTTTTCTTTTTATATTAATTTATGTATAATAAATATATTAAAAAAATATATTTTTAAACCTAGTTAAGATGAATTGTACGGAGTATGAAAGAAAAGGATAAAATATCAAACGAATATAAAGATTCTGATAAGCTGACAGAAGTAGATAAAGAAAAAAGAGATTTCTTGTATCTTACAACTACAGGTCTAGCAGTAGCTGGTGGAATTGTAGCAGGATGGGCAATGATAGATACAATGAACCCTGCTAAAGATGTTTTAGCATTAGCATCAACAGAGGTAGATCTCTCTACGGTTGAAGAAGGGCAGAGTGTTACAGTTATGTGGAGGGGAAAACCAATTTTTATAAGGCATAGAACTAGCAGTGAAATAGATGAAGCAAGAAGTGTAAGCATTGATGATTTAAAACATAAAGTTGAGGATGAAAAAAGAGTGAAAAAAGCTGAGTGGTTGGTCGTTGTGGGAGTTTGCACACATCTAGGTTGTGTTCCATTAGGTCAAAAAATTGGAGATCAAAAAGGTGAATACGGTGGTTGGTTCTGTCCATGTCATGGATCTCATTATGACACTTCTGGTAGAGTGAGAAAAGGTCCTGCGCCTGTAAATTTGGATGTTCCACCTTATGAATTTGTTAGTGAAGAAATTATTAAAATAGGATGATATATGAAGTCTGAAATAAATAATCAAAAAGGTATTACTGGTTGGATAGACAAAAGACTTCCGGTGTTTACATTTATAAATCATAACTTGAGAGATTATCCAACTCCCAAGAATCTCTCTTATTTTTGGAACTTCGGATCTTTAGCAGGGGTAACATTAGTAATAATGATATTAACAGGGATTCTCCTTGCAATGCAGTACACTGCAAATTCAGATTTGGCTTTTGATAGTATTGAAAGGATTATGAGAGATGTAAATAATGGCTGGCTATTGAGATATATTCATATGAATGGCGCCTCAATGTTTTTTATAGTTGTATATATTCATATTTTTAGAGGTCTTTATTATGGATCATTCAAGTCTCCAAGAGAAATACTATGGATATTAGGCGTTCTCATTCTTTTATTAATGATGGCTACTGCATTCATGGGTTATGTTTTACCCTGGGGGCAAATGAGTTTTTGGGGTGCAACCGTTATCACAAATCTTTTTTCTGCATTTCCTGTAATAGGAGACTACATAGTTACTTTTTTGTGGGGAGGCTTTTCAGTTGACAACCCAACTCTAACAAGATTTTTCGTTTTGCACTATTTAATGCCTTTTTTAATAGTTGGAGTAGTGGTTTTACACTTAGTAGCCTTACACCAATTTGGGTCAAACAATCCATTGGGAGTAGACGTTAAATCAGAAGGAGATACAATACCGTTTCATCCCTATTATACTGTCAAAGATTATTTCGGTTTAGGTGTTTTTCTGATAGTTTTTTTTGGATTAGTGTTTTTTGCTCCTAATTTTTTAGGTCACCCTGATAATTACATCCCTGCAGACCCACTTGTTACTCCATCCCATATAGTCCCTGAATGGTATTTTCTCCCTTTTTATGCTATTTTGAGAGCTGTTCCTGATAAGCTTTTAGGAGTTATTTTAATGTTTGCGGCAGTTGCAGTCCTTTTTATTCTTCCATGGTTAGATACGCATAAAGTTAGAAGCGCAAGATTTAGACCATACTATAAACAGTTTTTCTGGTTATTTTTCATAAACACCATGGTATTGGGTTGGGTTGGTTCTATGCCTGCAGAAGGAATTTATGTTCTAATATCAAGAATTAGTACAGTTTATTATTTTGTTTTCTTTCTTGTGCTCTTACCGCTTTTATCTAGATTTGAAAAATCTCATACACCTCCCACCAGTATAGCCGCTTCGGTTCTTTCCGAAAAATTTAGTAGTGACTCTAACAATCCTGATTCTGTTTTAAAATAAAATGTACAAATGTAGATCACTAATTGTAATGTTATTACTTTTATTTGTTCCAAAAGATCATTTGCTTTCAGCTGAACAAACCGAGATAATTAAACAAAATTGGCCATTCAAAGGTTTTTTTGGAAGATTTGATCAATCTTCCATACAAAGAGGTTTTCAGGTTTATAGAGAAGTTTGTGCGTCTTGCCATGGAATTAAATATATAGCTTACAGAGATTTGAAAGATATCGGATACAGTGCTGATGATATTAAATCAATTGCTTCTGAGTATGAAATTTTAGATGGGCCAAACGATGAAGGAGAAATGTTTGAAAGGTTTGCAAAACCGAGTGATAAATTTGTTGGACCATATTCCAACAAAAATGAAGCAAGGGCAGCAAATAACGGTGCCCATCCTCCAGATCTATCTCTTATAACAAAAGCAAGAGCAAATGGAGCAGACTATCTTTATAATTTATTAAATGGTTATAGAGAAGAGCCACCAGAGGATTTTGATTTAAGTGATGGGATGTACTATAACATAGTATATCCGGGAAACCAAATTGCTATGCCAGCACCTATTATGGATGAAATTGTTGAATATTTAGATGGCACTCCAGCTACTCAGGATCAAATAATAAGAGATATCACTTCTTTCCTTGTTTGGACTGCTGAACCAGAACTAGAAACTAGAAAAAATATGGGAGTTAAAGTTCTTATTTTCTTAATTTTTATAACGTTGATGTTATTAGGTGTTAAAAGAAAAATTTGGAAAGATATTGAATAAAAATACAAATGAAGATATCGAAATAGCTTTTATTGGTGGAAGCGGTTTATATAAAGTACCTGGTTTAAAAAAAGCAAAATGGTTAAAAATAAAATCTTCTTTTGGCAAACCATCTGATGAAATTTGCGTTGGTTTTTTAAATGAAAAAAAAGTTGCTTTTTTGCCTCGTCATGGGAGAAGTCATAATTTGTCTCCATCAAAAATAAATTTTAGAGCAAATATAGAATGTCTTAAGATCCTAAATGTTAAAAACATTATCTCATTGTCTGCAGTTGGAAGTTTGAGAAAAGATTACAAACCAGGAAACTTTGTAGTTATCAATCAATTTATTGATAAAACATTCAAAAGAGAATCTACTTTCTTTGATGACGATATTGTTGCCCATATACCATTTGCCCATCCAGTTTGTAAAAATCTTAGTGAGAAAGCTTCTAAGGTCCTAAAAAAGCTTAAGATTAAATTTCATTCAACTGGTACATATGTTTGTATTGAAGGACCACAGTTTTCATCATTAGCTGAGTCTCAATTATACAGGTCATGGGGTTGTGATGTAATAGGTATGACAAATATGCCTGAGGCTAAATTGGCAAAAGAAGCTGGGATTTGTTATTCTTCAATAGCAATGGTAACAGACTTTGACTGTTGGCATCCAAACCATGATAAAGTAACTGTAGATACAATTATTAAGACTTTGAATGACAATAGTTCTAAAGCTTTTGAATTTATCAAGGAATTTTCACTCATAAATTCAATCAAATGTGTTAATATAGATCAAAACTTGAGTAAAAACTCAATAATTACAGATTTATCAAAGGTTGATAAAAAAACTAAAAAGAAACTTAGATTTATTATACAATAAGAGATGCTTGTAAAAGGTAAGAGATACAAAACTCTATGGCTTGAAAAAGAAACTGTTAAAATAATTGATCAAACGAAATTACCATTTAAATTTGAAATAATAAATTTAAATAATTTAGATGATTTTTCTGAAGCTATTTTAAATATGAGGGTTAGGGGTGCCCCTCTTATTGGAGTAACAGCTGCATTTGGAATGGCTATTTCTATAAAAAAAGATCCTAGTAATTTAAATATAAATAGAAG
>MDTB01094890.1_pt1 | contig 14720 bp, 15 predicted proteins | sample 811161 | NCBI WGS metagenome assembly MDTB01 (sample SAMN05326650, study PRJNA326480) | marine metagenome | isolation source: seawater | place: Mediterranean Sea | collected 2009
CCACGATTGGTTTGGTCGGATGTGGCCGCTAGGGAATGAACCATTACAGAACCCTCATTTCACTGCGAGCACGAGGTTTCGTGGATCGTGTGGTGGTTTGTGACATCAATCCGTCAGCCTTGACGGGGCTTGAAGCCGACGAAACATACACTTCGCTGCACGCCATGATGAAGGCAGAAAACCTCGCCGGCGCTGCCGTCGTCACGCCTCCAACCACTCTTCTGGAACTGGCCCAAAACCTTCTGGATGAGAACATTCCTTTGTTCGTCGAAAAGCCGTTAGCAAACGACCATGAGAAAGCCATGAAGTTCCTTCGTAAACTTCCCGATTCAGCAATACTGGTGGCCGGCTACTTGTTGCGCCATCACGCAGGTCTCCAACGGATGGAGGCTGCCATTGAAGACCATGAATTGAACGTTGAAATTCTCACCTACCGCCGGCGAACAAAACGACCGAAACCCGCAGGGCTTGACGCCGTCTCCACGCTCGCCGTGCACGGACTTGACGCGACGGCTTTCCTGCTTGGTGCACCACTGATGTCCATGGACATCATCCAATTCAACCGGACCCCAACCTCGGCTCAAATCCGACTCCTCCATGAAGGCCAGATGGCCCTCATCGATGTCGCCTGGGGGGCGGAAGAGGAACAACGGCTCATCGGCGTGCAAGGAACCATGCGAGGAGCGGTCCTTGACTTTGGAACTGGAGAGTTCTCTTGGCATATCGGGGAGGGATTTGACGAAAAACCTCTTGTGGAACAATTTCCAAATAATCCGCTTGAACAAGAATGGGTGTATTTCCTCGAGAAGATTGCAGCCCAGTCGCCTTGCGTCTTCCCCCCTGCATCAACCCTCATGGACATCAGTGCTTGGCTCGAAGAACATGGTGGCCAGGAATCCGTTTGACGCAAACACTCCTTTGCGAGAATTGAAGAATACCATGCGCTTGGATGGCTTCATGGGCCTCTCAATGACCACCGTTCAGCGCATGCTTGGCGCAAGTGCCGTTGCGAGCTTGGGCGTATGGTACTTGCAGGGCGCCGTCATGGACGGTGTGTTGACCCTTGTTGCACTCTGTGCCCTGACCGCTTTGGTTTGGGGTCTTTCGGAAAGGGAATCGACGTTCTCCTACCTGAAACTAACCGGAAGTGGCCCTTGGAACATGTTGGCCATGGTGGCAAGCATCGTCATTTTCGCCCAACTTTCGATTTCAATTTGGGCCTTCCCCACCGTGGGCGCTTACATCCTTTCATTGTCGTTCATCGGCTCTTTTTGGTTGACGGGCTACATGATCCAGCCGAACGGTGTTTGAACCCCCTGGGCAATCGGCCTTATGGGCGAAGTGTCAAGGGCCGGCGGCACCGACCTGCGGTTCAATGGCAACCCACGGTGACCACCCAACGCTTCCGGACCACCTCGAGTCCCTGATCATGGACGATGTGCATACGGTTTTCCTGAAAGCGGATTGTCCTCCACGCGTGAAACGCGGGGATATCGGCTCACTGAAGCTGGTTGAGGTTGAGGAATCAACCATCACGTGGGACACGTTGCAACTCGAACAAGCGGAAGAAGATTTAGTGGCCATTGTGGAAGAACATCGTCACCGCAGCGATTGTTTTCTTGAAATAGACCGTAAAGGCTGTCGGGTCCTTCAACTCGGGGACTTGCGCATCACTTCTGCTTGGCCTCCTTTCTCCGATGCCCGGGAAATTACAATTGTGCGGCCCGTCGCAAAACTAAGTCTTGGTGATTATGACTTGGACGAACGGTTGATTGAACGCCTTAGAAACCACCATCGCGGCGTCTTCATTTGCGGCCGCCCAGGTTCTGGCAAAACCACTCTTGCTCAAGCCATTGCCGAGTACCTCGACACCGATGTTGGAGCTTTGGTCAAAACCATGGAGGCTCCACGCGACCTCCAACTCGCTGACCGAATTACTCAGTACGCTCCACTGGAGGGTGACCTTGAGAAAACCGCCGAAATCATCTTCCTCGTGCGTCCTGATTTCGTTATTTTTGATGAAGTGCGACGGGCTCGGGATTTCGAAATCTTCGCCGATGTGCGCCTTGCAGGCGTTGGCTTGTTGGGCGTGACCCACGCCAATTCAGCGTTAGAGGCCATTCAACGGTTGATTGGAAAGGTGGAACTGGGTTTGGTCAGTCAAGTCTTGGATACCATCCTTCACGTCGAGTCTGGCAAAATCCAACAGGTCCTCGAACTGCGCATGACGGTGAAGCCCCCAACGGGCATGCAGGAAGAATTGGCTCGGCCGGTCATTGAAGTCGTGGAATTCCCAAGCGGAAAACTCACCCATGAAATGTTCGCATTCGGCTCAGAGATTGCCGTCGTCCCTCTCGAGGGACGAAAGTCCAACGACCTGTCGCCCATCAAGGCGATGGCGAAAGAACGCATTGTTGAGACGGTCCGTCAATGGGTGGGCGTTGATTGCCAAGTCCGTTTTTCAAGCGACTCATCGGCCGTTATCTATGCTCCAGCGAACATGATCTCCACCCTCGTCGGCCGAGGTGGGGAAAACGTCAAACAATTGCAAAACGAGCTCGGAGGCATGCGCCTCTCCATCGAGTCCTTCAAGGACATGCCCGAGGGCATGGAGCAGCCAAATGGATTCTGGCAGGACAAACGACGAAAGGGGAACGGCTGGGAAAATCCGCGCCGCAAAGGCAAGTCTGCACGACGCCAACAACGTAAAAAATGAGCGTTTTTTGTTCTCGTATTGTGGTTTCTCAACCATGATAATGGGGCATCATTTAAATGTCAACCTTCAAAGGTCGGACCAGTGAGGTCTCACTATGTCCGATGAAACAACCACCCCCGCGCCCGCCTCCAACGGTTTAGCCGGCTTCGTGCTTGAAAACCGTTCATGGATGCATTTTGCATCCCTCCTCATGATTGTGTACGCCGTTTGGGCCGTCATTGAAGTGCTTTCAAACACCTGGTTCCACGATCTCCAATCCTTGACCATCTTTGAAACGGGATCCGCAACCAACACCGATTCAACCGACCTGCAACGCAACAACAGCGGGATGATTATTGCCTCCGGCGCTGTTTTGGGCCTGTTTGGCTTGTTTGCACAGTACGTGTACCGAGGGGCCCCCATGGTCGATTCATCCATGGCCGCTGCTGCCGCCATGATTCTCGACCAAGCCACCGCCGACCGCGTTTCAGAGGAAGACATCATCTCCAAGGCCGAAGAAGCCGCCACCGTGGCCGCTGCCGAAGTGGCCAAAGAAACCGCTGAAGACACCGTCATCGAAATGCTAGACCCAGATGCGGAAGAAGAGGCCGAAGAGGAAGCCGAAGAAGAAGCCGAGGACGCCGAAGAAGAGGCTGAAGAGGCTGAAGCCGAGGAAGAGGCTGAAGAGGCTGAAGAAGCCGAAGAAGAATCCACCGAAGAAGAAGCCGAAGAAGAGGCTGAACCCGAGGAAGAAGAGGAAGAAGCTCCTCCAGAAGAAAAGAAGAAATTTTGAGGTGAAGAAAAATGTGGGAACATCGCAGCGTATCAGACAAATCATTCAAGGAAACAAACCGGATTCTACCGAGCGAAACGTACGTCAAACTGATGGACGAAGTTGAAGCCGTGGTCACACGAGCACAGGACGACAAATTCGACTTTGAGACGTTCATGACCTACATCCCTCGTAAGGGCCCGTGGGAAGAAATCCCGGCCTCAGACCACTCCCGTGCTGATGCACGGACCCGCTACATTGGGCCAGCTACAGCCAAGCTGTTGAACACAAACTTGGTGCTCGGCTCGTCGTGGATTGACTCAGACCGATTCAAGTTCGAACGACGAATCACCAATCTCTCTGACTACCTGAAGCAGAAGACGATCATCAATGCCAACATGTGGACGCCCAAGCAGTTGTTCACCACGCAGACCTTCTTCTTCTGTTCCACAGGTGATGAAGAGCGCATGGGCGGCGCCATCCTCGAAGGTGACACCCGAAACGACGACCACTTGTTCCTCGGCACCGAAGGCAAAGAATTCCCCGAGTGGGAAGTCATCCTTTGGGGACTGGGTCACCGTGGTGTTGTCCCCGACTCCGACCCGCTTGACCGCGTTTACTACCCGTCGTTGATGCACCGCAACGTGTCTTTCAACAACCGATTGGGATGGACACGCTACTCTCCGGCAGGTTTCGGAAAGGACGCCTCCGGCTACTTGATGACTCGACCAAACACCTGGATTTGGCCAGCTGTGAACGGCAACCGAGAGACCGCTACGGCGTTCAACCTCCTCGTGAACCTCCCTGACCGCAGCTCTTCCTTTGGTGAAGAAGGCATTTCGGACGTGTACATGACGACCGGCAAGACCTCCCTCTACACCATGATGGGCATGATGCAATCCTCCACCGTCCGCCAAGCCTTTGGCGCCGGTTCCGAGATGGTACCGTTGGAATTCCACTGCATCGAGCCCGGACTTGACGAGTGGATCAGCGGTTCCAGTGATGAGGACAAGTACAGTCGCCTGTTCGAGGTTTGCGCCACGCTCGGCTACGTGCTCACCGACCCTCACATCGGTACGCTCGGTGGTGCTGCAAAGCGCCGTCGCCTCATCATGTACCCGGCCGACCAAGGCAACCTCTTGACCTGCGCCAACGCCAGTCAAGTCGCTGACCACGCTCTGAAGTCCAACTACGACTCAACCGTGTTCACCAAGCTCGACCAGGCTGACTTCATGAACCGAGTCACTCGCCGATTCAAGGCCTACGCCGATTTGGTCGCTGCCTCCGATGTCGCTCGAGGCGCTCGCTGGATCAGCCAAGCCGATGTTGACGGTGAGAAGATGATTGGACCCAACGTCCACTCCATCCTTTCCGTTCGCGGCTACGACATCCTCAACATGCAAGAATACCTCAACACCTTCAACGATGTTTCCGCTGCCCCGGAGCGATTGATGCGCCGCATCATCCAGACCGTGGCCACCAACGCATTGAAGACGGTCTACCCCGTTGACATCCTTGGTGAATCTGCAGGACCTGCACCGTTTGAGCACATCTTCAACTCGCCCGACGACAACCCACTGGTCTACTACACCGATGTACGATTCTTGGTCCCGACCTCCATCGATAAACTTCGGTTCCAGACCGCCGCTCGTGGTGCTGACCGTGGCCGAATGCGAGAAGCCTACGCTTCCTTGACCGCTGCCGACCCCATGACCAGCCTGTCCATTCAAGACCTCTGTCTACCGTTCTTGGCCGACCTTGGCGACGACACCTGGCAAACAGGCACTGGCATCAACGAAAACGAAATCGTGGTCGAAGTGACCATGGCCGTCAACCCCGGCCGAGTTTGGCGCTCCTACCTTGAGCCAACCATTAGCGAAGTTTTCGACATGCCAAAGGGTGACAAAGGAACCGCCGCTCAGCTCTGGGGCGATGTGTTCATGACCAACGAAGTGCTTCACGACAAGATGAAGAAGGACGGCAATGAACACTACCTCAACTTGCTCAAGATGGCTTACCACTGGTCGAACAATGAGGCACAGAAGGCCCACAAACTCGGCAAGCATGGAAAGAAGCCAGCGGCAAAGAAGCCAGCGGCAAAGAAGCCCCCAGCAAAGAAGAAGTGACTTCTTCTTGAATAAGGTTTGAAGAACAGGAGGCCCCGCCTCCAACCATGGCGACTGGAAACGACGGGAGCGGCCGAGCACCCGTGGCCATCGTCCGCCCAACCACCTCCGTTACAAGTGGCGTGGGTGTAACTCAGAAACTGGTTACCGCAGCCGTTGCCTTTGGAGATCTGATGCAAGGCACGTTTGGCCCGCAAGGCCTTGACAAGATGCTCTACAAAACCAACGGGGAAACCGCTGTTACAAACGATGGCGCCAAGATCGTCGCTGAACTTTTGGTGAAGCATCCCGCAGCCAAAGCCTTCGTTCAACTCGCCGACGCACAGGAACAAGCCTGTGGCGATGGCGTCACTGGATGCCTCCTCTTCGCCAGTGAACTCATGCGTGAGGCTGGCCGATTGCTGGAGCGAGGCCTCCACCCCCTGGTTTGCATCCAAGGCTATCAAACAGCCCTTGAGGTGGCCTTGAACCACTTGGACACGCGTTCAGAAGCAGTGGATAATCACGACGACCGCCTGCACTCCGTCGCTCGAACCGCCATGACCGGGACCTCCGCTGACACGGGTGACACCACGCTGGCTCGTTTCATTGTACAAGCCCTTCAGACGGTCGCTTCCAACGATGGTGTTGACCATGAAGACGTTCGTATGGCGAAGCGGACGCAAGGCAACCTCTACGATACACGGTTGGTCGACGGCTTGGTTCTCGATACGGCATTGGCCCTCGACCGCCTCCCTCGAAGCCTTGAGGCAGGGACACTGCTGGCCTTAACCTGCCCTCTGGACCAAGAGGACACGGCCCGCGAAACCGAAATTGAAGTCGAAAAGGCCGACCAGTGGATGGCTTTCATCGAGGCCAAAGAAGCCCTTCTCCAGCAGAAGGTTGAGGCAGTTCTTGCCACCGGTGCGACGGCGGTGTTCAGTGCAGAGATCATCGAGCCGAGCATTTTCCATTCGCTTACCGATGCAGGATGTTTCGTTCTCGGAGGACTTGAACGTTCAGGTATTGAAGACATTGCCCGGGCCTCAGGCGCCACCATGTGCGACCACCTTGACGATGCTGATTCCTCGATGCTCGGACAATTCTCATCCCTTGAAATTGAGACAGGCGAAGGATTGGATGGACGAAGGGAACGGCTTTGCATGCGCTTCGGCAAGCAGGCAGGTTTGGTCACATTGGACGTCGGTGGCGGCGATGGAGCGGCTGTTGAGGAGACCATTCGCGGCCTTTATGATGCCCTGCGCTCCACCTCTCTCGCCATGAAGACAGGAAGCGTCGTCCGGGGAGGAGGCAGTTTTCACATGGGAGCATCCCTGGCCGTCAAGGAAGCGGCAGAAGGCCAAGCTGGCCGCGAACGTTTGGCGATGGAAGCGTTTGCTCGGGCCCTTGAAAACATCCCATCCACTTTGGCTCAAAATGCAGGCGTGGACCGACTCGACACCTTGCTGGCTTTACGCGCCGCTCATCGAAACGGCGATGTTGACTCTGGCATCGACGCAACAGGTGAAGTCAGCACCATCGAATCCACTTGGTTGCCCTCATCTACGCTCCACCACGCCTTGGAGTCGGCGACAGAGACCACGTGTGGATTGCTCCGGGTCGACCAAGTCATCTCAGCTCGTGGCGATTGAAATCTGAGGGCAAGTGGGCCTTGTCGCTATGTTCAAGTGCATCCGACGGGGCAAGTACGATAACGGGTTCAGTCCATGAAAGCCGTTTCACCCCCGCCCCGAGCTCTTCTCAGCGTATGGGATAAGACAGGAATCGTAGCCTTCGCTCAAGGGCTCGCTAGCTTAGGTTTTGAAATTCTCTCCACCGGAGGTACCGCCCGAAAACTTTCGGAAGCAGGGCTTGATGTGCGTCTTGTATCGGACGTCACACAGCATCCGGAAATTTTTGATGGCCGTGTCAAGTCCCTTCATCCTGCCATACACGGCCCCCTTCTTGCTCGTTTGCACCAAGAAAAAGATGCCAAAGAACTCACTCAACTTGGCTATGCGCCTATCCGCGTGGTTGCTTGCAACCTCTATCCCTTTGGTGACGCCGCTGCAAAAACGCCACCGCTTTCCAACGATGAATTGCTCGAGATGATCGACATTGGTGGCCCGACCATGGTCCGCGCCTCAGCGAAGAATCACCAGCACGTGTTGATCGCCACCAATCCCGACCGCTACCCTGCTCTCCTCAATGCCCTTGAGCAAGCTGAAAACCCGGCGGATGTCGAGATGAGCCTCAGGCAGTCGCTGGCACTGGAGGCTTTCGAACACACAGCAGCCTACGATGTTGCCATAGCGCAGGAATTGCACCGACGAACCACGGGCGACCCAGCCATGTTTTCCTCCATGGAAGAACAGCGCGACCGTCTTCCGCAGAGCATTCTCTCGGCAAGCCATCAAGTGGAAGCGCTTCGCTACGGTGAGAACGGGCACCAAGCCGCCGCTCTCTACGTGAGCCATGACGCCCCCGAAGGGCATAGCACCCTCGTGACAGCTCAGGTCGAGGGTGGAAAGGCCATGTCGTACAACAACTACAGCGATGCTGACGCCACCCTTCGATTGTGCCGTTCTTTGTCCACCGATGAATGGCCTGCGACCCCCCATGCCTGTGTCATTGTCAAGCACAACAATCCGTGTGGCGCCGCTTTGGCCGCCACCCAACGAGAAGCGTTCGAGATGGCGCTTGCCAGCGATCCAGAATCCGCCTTTGGCTCCATTATCTGCTTCAATGAGGTCGTTGAACCATCAACAGCAGAAGCAGTAGGGAATTTGTTCGTTGAAGTGATGATGGCTCCAGGGTATGCTGACGAGGCCAAAACGATCCTGATGGCGAAGAAAAACCGCCGTCTCCTCACCATTGAATCCCCAAACAACCGATTGGCTCCGCTTCAACGGCAAGTGGTTCGAAAACCCATTGAGGGAGGTGTCTTGGTGCAAACCGAGGAGCCGCCAATCATCGATTGGAGTAAAGCGAAAACAGTTACCGATGTTGAACCCACACCATCACAAATCGACAGCATGAAGTTCGCTGTGCGGGTTTGCGAGCAAGTGAAATCCAATGCTATCGTTATGGTTCAAGGTACGGCGACCGTGGGCATCGGCCCCGGCCAAACCAGCCGAGTGGAAGCGGTAAAAATCGCTGCCCGCCGCGCCGGCGAACGGGCCAAGAACTGCGTTCTTGCATCCGATGCATTTTTCCCATTCAAGGACGGATTGGAGCAAGCAGCCGACGCTGGGGCTTCAGCCATCGTCCAACCTGGTGGCTCGATTCGCGACCAAGAAGTGATTGACGAAGCCAATGCCCGAGGCATGTCCATGCTGTTCACGGGCCACCGGCTGTTCCGCCATTGAGCGGCTACACGAGCGTGGGGACTTTCCATCCAACCCACCCGATTCCAATGAGGGCCACAATGGCGATGGTGGTTTGACCAAACCCGGGGTCTCCCAGTAAGGTGATGTACCATATGGAGGCCACAGAGACGGCGGCGATAAGGCCACAAATGACCATCTTTGAATGAAGTGGAAGGGCCCGGCCGTTTCGGTAATAGTCCAAAAGAACCGAACCGAACACCCGGTTCGTGAGAAGCCAGCGAAAAAGACGTTGTGAAGAGCGACCGTAGCAATAGGCGGCAGCCACCAACCAAGAGGTCGTTGGCCATCCAGGCAGCAACACACCGATCCCTGCGAACACCACAAAGAGGCTTCCAACAAGGATCCAAATCAAACGAACGACTGGGTTGGAACTGGGCTTGTGATTGGCCAAGACGTCAGCGATGAATTCAGCATCTTTTAGCGCCGCCTTCTCGCCTTCTCGACCACGCAATCCATCCTTTTTTCCGGAGTCCGAGGATGCTGTGTTCGCCGGCATCTGTCCTCGTCAATGGTTGTGGCGGCCGTGATAAAACCCCTTTGTAAAGGATGGAAAGGGTTGAAACCCCGCATCCTCTGGGTGAATCATGGATTCAATTCCCGTCGGTGGGCGAACCGCCACCGCCGACCAACCGCTTCGATGTGCGGTGTTTCTTTCCGGGTCTGGAAGCGGCATGGAGGCACTCGTTCAAGCACAGCGCACTCGAACCCTTCCCCACCAAACCGTGGTTGTGGTCGCGAATAAGTCGGACATCAAAGGCCTTGAGCGCGCCCAACGTCTTGGTGTTCCGACCTTGGTGGTGGAACAGCGCCATGAGGGGCTTACACTTTCAAGGGAAGAACACGAGGCTGAGATTCTGCGTAAAATGGCTGACTATGACGTGGAACTGGTCGTTCTGTCAGGCTATATGCGCCTCCTCTCTCCCCTTTTCTTGAGCGATTGGGCCAATCGCGTGGTGAACATCCATCCTTCTTTTCTGCCTCATTTTCCTGGCGCTCACGCTCACCGGGATGTTCTTACCTCGCAGACCACCATTACGGGCTGCACGGTCCATTTGGTGGACGAAGGGATGGACACAGGGGCCATCCTTGCTCAACGGCCAGTACCTGTGTTTACGGACGACGATGAGGTGACGTTGAGCGCCCGCGTGAAAGTCGAAGAACATCGACTGTATCCACAAGTGTTGACCTGGATAGCCGAAGGACGCGTTCATCTCATTGATGGCCGCGTTTCAGTTGTGGATGTTGAAGGTCAGCAGGTTGGTTGAAGTTGGTGAAGGCTGCGTTGAGCGGGCGAACATCAATGGACGGTAGATGCTGCAACAACTCACGGACATTTTGGCCATGTTTGTGAACCCTGACGCCTTTGGGGAGATGCGCAAAAAGCGGCTGCCGGCGTTGTTCTTCGTCAAGGGGAACGCCTCCATTTGGAGAGTTATTCAGCAGCGCTTGCACGGCATCGGCCGTGAGGAGAAAAGCGTCGCATGGAACCAAGAGGATTCCCTCATCAAAGGTTTTGAGTAACCAAAAAATAAGCTCATGAAGACCTTGAACACCTGGCGGGTCAACCATCACTTCGCCGGTAAAAAGACCTCTGCGCTCTTCGCCTCCACACAACACAACGGTCCGTTCAAGCCCTGCCTGTTGCAAACACCGTTGAAGGCGTTCAACCCCACCAAACATGCTTGCCTTGTCCTTTTCCATGCGCTGACTCGCGCCTCCTGCGAGAATGATGGCGACGGTCATACAAGGCACCTCAATGCATTTTTTCGAGTTCATCGAGGGCGGCTTCAAGCTCGGACAACAAGCCTCGGACACGGTGGAGCAAAGCCTTCCGCTCACGGCTTGACCTTGCTTCAGGCAACCACTCCAAGAGGCGCCGAACGTCCTTTGCATCACGCTCCACGGTCCATTTGAGAACGTTCTCAAGGACAGGGTCCTCTGCGGGCAAAAGCCGTTCCACCATGGAACGAATTGGGGGACCGACTCCTTCAACTCTCCGATTCGAGCAACCGGCTTCGAATTCGCTCGAACATCTCGCCACCCTTGGGCGCTTGCTCAATCAGGGCCCGACACCCAATGTCCTCCCGCTTCAGCGACAAGAAAAGGACGCAGTACTGATGCCAGTGGGGACTTTGTTCAGCCGCTGCTTCCAACCACGCATCATCCGGCACAGCGTGCCCTGCACGGACCAATTCCTCAGCGACTTCAAGCACCACCAAAAGCGGCTCTTGACGCTGCAGGAGATGGATGAAAGCCATCCACGGATCTTGCCCCAACGCCGCTGGTTCGAGGTTTGCAAGGAGGATGCCTGCAATGCTCACGTCCTCTCGACCGTGGCGTTTCCAAAGGGCAGGCACCACCTTGGCCAATGTTCGCCTTCGAGGGGCATTCGTCAACGTCCATGAAGCGATTTGACGAAGGTCTGGCAGGGGCGTTCCAATGTGGAACCGGAACCCTCCCTCGGTCATGGTGACGTCGGTTCTTGGCTTGTTAGCAAAATCACTCACGCACGCGGCATAGGCCGTTTTGAGGAACCTGAGGCATTTACGCTTTGATTTGAGTTCAGAACTTGATTGCCCTTCCAGCCAATCGTCAAGAAACGGATTCACCGTTCGTCACCTTCGGGCGATTTCTTCCGGAAGGTATCGAAAAGATCGCCGACCATTCCAACCGAATCCCGAAGCGTATCCATCAAGGTATCAATCATGGCTTTGTCCCCGTACTTTTCCTTCATCATTTCACGGAGTTCTTGCTCAATTTCTTCGTGCAGCTCATCGTCGATGTCAAACTGATTTCGTAAGTTCGCCAACACGCGAAATTCGTCCCGAGAGAGTGAGGCATTCACGATGGCAACCTCAAACACCTTTGTGTATATGTTGCGCCTGTTTTCAGGTGATACCGGTTCACCACTTCTCGAACCTTCTCCAGATTGGATGCATCGGTAAATGTAGGCGGGCTCCTCTGGAGCAAGGTTGAGTGCGCTGGCAAGTTTGATGATGAGACGCTTCTCTTCTCGAGTCAACACGCCATCGCCCAACATGACCTCCACCGTGGAACGAAACACGTCCAAGGCTCCGAGTTGTTGCGACGACACATTCTCCCGACGGGCTCCGACCTTTTGAACAAACCGTTGTGAAAGTAAATAACATCCTTGAGCCGCGATTACGGCACAGGATTCAAAAGGGCTCGTCCAGTGGGTCTGTCTGTTCACATTCACTTCCCTTGCTCTGCAAGTGGTTGCCTCGGACGTCGACAACCTGGTTGTCGACCCAACGCATCGTGGCTGTGTGCAAACAAGGAGAGAGAACCAAATGGGAAGAAATAACTCAAACCGCGGAGGCGGCAACTCAAACCGCGGAGGCGGTGGAAAAAGCAAGGCCATGAAGTATGAAATTCGGGCTGATATCAAAGTAAACGGAACCGTCCAACGCAAGGACATCATTGGGGCCATCATGGGGCAAACCGAAGGGTTGCTCGGCGACGATCTCGAACTGAGAAAATTGCAGCGAACCGCCCGCGTGGGCCACGTTGACGTCGAGATGGACACGAAGAATGGAAAGGTGCACGGCACCATCATCATTCCAAGCAGCATGGACAACGTCGAAACGGCCATCATCGCCAGTTCATTGGAAACCATCGACCGCATTGGTCCCTGCAACGCCATCATCAAGGTCGTCGCTATCAGCGACATCCGTGCTACAAAGCGCACGGCAGTTGTTGACCGAGCCAAGGAACTGCTTCTCACGCTGGTCAACTCAGGTGAAGCCGCTTCCAAGACTGTAATCGAGGAAGTCCGCTCCGTTCTTACGGTCGGGACGGCCAAATCCTTCCACGGTTTGACCTGTGGACCAAACGTCGAATCCTCGACCTCCCTCATCATTGTTGAAGGTCGGAACGATGTTCGAAACCTCCTCAACTGCGGTGTGAAGAACGCCATCAGCGCTGACGGGTCGGGTAACATCAAGCAGGAACTCATCGACCTCGCTAACGGCAAGGAAAGCGTCACTGTCGCTATTGATGGCGACCGGGGCGGCGAGATGTTGTTCATGCAACTCTACGACATGATGAAAGTTGACCACGTTGCACAAGCACCGGTTGGCCAAGAGTGGGAATTGCTCCCACAGAAGACCGTCACCATGTGCCTTCAGAAAAAGGTCGAAGCGGCGAAGTTCAAGCACCAACTTGACAAGAAAATCGCGGAAGACGACCAAAAGTTCGGCGGCAACAAAGACTGGGACAAGGACATGGGCGAGGAGTTCGAAAAGGAAGCGGCGCCAGCTGAAATCCAAGAGCTCTTTGACAAGGTTGACGAAATGGGCAAGAACAAAGCCATCATCCGTTTTTCAGATGGAACGTTTTCCGATGAAATTGGACCCTCCAAGCTTGAGGCTGCATTGAGCGAATCAGAAGAGGCCGAAACGGTGCTCTTCAACGGTTCAGTCACCGAGAAAGTCCTCAACTACGTGAATCAATCCTCGGCCAACACGGTCGTTGGAACCAAGGAAGGCAAAGGCTTCGAAGCCTCTGAAGACTTGACCGTTTGGTTTGCTGAAGTTCATCGATGATGGCGGCACGGTTCACTTAATGTGGTCGTCCGGATAAGCCAACATCATGGACGAGGACGACACCGTCATGTGGCCCACCGACGACGATGATGAATCCACGAAAGAGGACGAAGTCCAAGAAGAGGCCATGGCCTCGAGTGAATCTGACGTTTCCAATGAGGAAGAAACCTCGGTCGTCGATGAAACTTCAGACCTTGCGGAGAGCGAATTGGAACCTTCCGATGAGCCACCTTCTTCTGACGAACCAGCGCCTTGGACGCTTCCAATTCGGGCCGCCCCCATCCTCGCACTCCAGGGTGAAGAAGTGGTTGAATTTCCACTGAGCCAACATCGGAACGGCCTGGAATCGACTTCCCTCGTCATGGATGAGAAGTTGATGCGCATTGTTGAAGCACGCTACGATCCCGATGGCGTTCGCCGCCTCAACGTTCGAATGGCCTTGGTCAAAGAACACATCTCTGGATACTCTCACACCCACTTGGATTTGTTTCAAAAATTGCAAGGCGTTTGGTGGGGAGCCATCGGTTTTGGTGTCCTCATGGCCACAAGCTTTGCGCAAGGATTGTTGGCGATTGGTGGCGGAGCGTTCGTCCTGGCCGGTGTAGCGGGCTTGCTACTGACTCAACTCGATCTTCATCGAATTTCATTCTCAGACCATGGTGGCCGCCATGACTTTTACCTCTCAGGTTGGCGCCAGGAACCCTACCTTCTTCACAACAGCACGGCCCTTTTAGGCCCTGCTTTCGTTGAATTTTTGCGGACTTCGACGTTGGAAACGCAACACATTGATGCCGTGATCGAAGCCATGGCTGCACCTCCACAACCCGCTCCAGCTCCTGTTCCTGTTCCAGAACCTGCACAACCCATTCCGCTTCCACCGCCCGCAGACCCTGCTCCACCAGCTTCTACGCCCGTAGGTGGTCCACCGGTCTCCACAACCAATGCTTTGCCCATGGCTCCTCTTCCGCCACCACCGGTGGCCGCTCAAACAGCACCGCCACCACCTGTCGCGCTTCCAGTTCCTCCGGCCCCACTACCGGCACCAGCTCCCCTTCCAACGCCACCTCCTCCGGCGCAATTGCCACCGGCTCCGTTGCCACCGGCCCTTCTTCCGCCACCTCCATCCAAGGTTCAAATGGATGAAGATGCCCTTTGGGATGACTTGACTTGATTATGCTTTGACGCCCCCCGCAG
>MDTB01112469.1_pt1 | contig 14720 bp, 14 predicted proteins | sample 811161 | NCBI WGS metagenome assembly MDTB01 (sample SAMN05326650, study PRJNA326480) | marine metagenome | isolation source: seawater | place: Mediterranean Sea | collected 2009
AACTTTGAATTAGCAATAGGAATATAAATAAGACCTTCTTGATCCACCTCGATAGAATGATGATACCAATAGTCTGTATTAATTTTCTCAATATTTCCACACATATCAAATCTTAAAACAGGAGCGTTACTATTTGTAGGGATGGTAATTATTGAACCATCATTTAAAAGCACTGGATGTTTTAATCTTATTTTAGACCTATCCTGCATAGTCATTTCATTGAGCAATTTATCAAGATTAATTTCCCAAGAATGTACTTTTTGTTGTGATTTCAAATCCCATAATTCTATTCCAGGTTTGAAATTATCTCCATTATATTTACTAAGTAATAAAAAGCCTTTTACTTTATTAGAATTTTTTGGATAATTGAATTTAAAACCTGTTGATAAGTTTTTATATTTTTCAAAGCCTTCAAAATATTCTAATCTTCTCCCTGGAAATAAAAACCTTATATTATTCAATTCTCTAAATACTAAATCTGCAGTTTCACTCGTTTTACAGGATATTTTATTAATAATATTTACTTTGTCACACCTATTTCTAGATCTTATTAAATCTCCCCTTTTTAATAAAAAGCTAAAGAAAATGAGGCCACCTAAAACAATCGTTAGTAGGTAAACATTACTGATGATATCTTTTATAATTTTTTTATTCATTTTTTATTTTATAAAAATTGAATTAAATACTTTTTATACAATATCACTTTCAAATGGTAATTATTTCTATATGAACTTGTCTTTAATATTTTAATTCCTTTTGCAAAGTATTAATCAACCAATTTTGGTATATTTTTCTTCCATATAAATTAAAATGTCTAACATCTGCATAATTTTCTTTTTTCATTAATTGTTTATGAATATCCTCTGAGTGAAAGATAAATTCTGGCAAAAAATTCTTAATTTGCTCCATTTCATTATCTGTAGGATATCTTTCATAAAGTCTAGGCATTCTTATAAATATTAATTTTGAATTATTCTTTTTAACTAAATTTCTTATCTCATCAATCATTAATAAGTCAACCTTTGCTTTATTTCCACATGCTAATTCTGATTGAGAAAAATCTAAAGTAGGAATTCCAAAACTAAAGCCTTTATAAAGAGATGAAATACTTGAATTTTCTAAAGAATCATTAGTAACTCTTGGTTGAAATGAACCATCCCTATCGCCAAAACGTTTTAACCAGTAAATATCTTCATAACCTTTTATATGTGGCGGGAATAAAGATCTATAATAAATTAATTCCTTAAAATAAATAATTAACTCTTGAAAGGATCTATTAAAAACGAATAAAAATCTTTGTAAAGAAAGAAAATAACTTGTAAGTAAAGGAATATTAAATGCTTTTGAATAGATGAATGGTTCTTTTAAAAAGAAATTATGATTGTAAGTATGCCTTAGATTAAATATAAATTCTTTAGCAGAATTAACATTTGTATTTTTATTTCTATTTTTAAATTCTTCAAATTTGTTTGATGTGAAGTAAGATTCATTATTCATTTCATCATATTCTCCCAACTTTTCCTTATCAAATTTTAAATTTTCCAAATCATATATATTCAGAAAATTACTCTTCACAAATTCATTAAAGGTAGGAATAGATTCCTTATTATTTACAACAAACTGACTAGGTAAACAATCATAATAAAAAGACCCAATATTTACATCCAGCATAATAATTTTTGGCTCATAGCCTAAATTAAATATTTCTGATATTAAAGAATAAGATCTTAAATAAGTTCTACCTCTAAAACCAATATTTAGGGTTTTTTGATTTAATTCTTCTCCTATAGTTTTTGGATCAATTCCTCTATTTACTCTAGAGTTTCCTAGAAAAAAGATCTCGATTTTTTTATTTCTGTTTCTATTAAGAATTCTTGAAAGATAAGCTGAACCATTACCATTAAATCTGGTTAAAGAAAATTTAGGTAATCCAAATATTATAAATATAATGACAAAAATAATTGGAGATAGAAATAAGAGTAAAAAATATTTACTATTATATAAATTAGCTAATTTAGTATTTAATTTAATATTTTTCAATTTTTTTTAATTTGCATATCTAGGAATTACCCTGTCATAAGGATAATAAATGAAAAATAGTATAAGACCAAATAAACCCCAAAAATACCATGAATTTAATATTTTAATTAATTTTTTTTTATTATATTTCATAAAAATTTAACTTATTAATTAAATCTTATATAACCTGTTGATAATGAAGAAAGAATTGAAACTATATTAAATGTTATAAACCATCCTAAAGCTTTTTTAAGAAAGCTATTAGATATAATTTCTAGGTTAAATTTAGGGGCAAATGCCATAAATGAACCATGGCCAATTCCCCAAATCAGAAAAGGAATTGATATTTTATGCCATAATCCTGCAAAAACAAAAGATATAAAAACTCCTAATTTTCTATTATTTGTTGCTCTTAGATAACTTTTATAAATATATGTACCTATGAACCCACTCATTGATATGTGCCATCTTTGCCAATATTCCTGAATATTTGTTGCTAAAAAAGGTTTATTAAAATTTTCAGGAAGCACTACACCAAATAACATTGCTGAACCTATAGCTATTGAACTATATCCGCTAAAGTCAAAAAATAATGCGATAAATCTAATATAGCTTCCGTAAAAAATAGAAAAATCATTAGGCGAATAACTTGGTATAAAAGAGGAAACATAACTACTTATTATCATTAATGAAGAGATTCCCCAGAATATTCTGCAAAAAGCAATAAGAATATTCTTTAAAGAAAGAAATTTATTCTGAGAAAGATTTTTTTTAATCATATCTTCACCCCATTCTTTACTACCGTGTATAGGGCCTGCTGGGAAACTAGGAATAAAAGTTAAGGTTACTAAACTCTCAATCAAATTAATTTCATTTCGCTTTAACCAATATTTTAAAATAATAAATGATTTAAGAACAATGAAAGTCCCTCCTATTAAAGTAGGTGTATTTTGAAAAGTTAAATTTGTAAAAAATTCTAAAGAAATTGAATAAACTGAATTATTCAATAATGGACCTGATAATAAAAAAAGTGGAAAAACTGCTACCCAGCAGTAACTTGTAGTTAATCCAAATATTTTTATCAATTTGTATAAAAAAAATATTATAAAAAATTCCAAAAATATGAATAGAAGAATATAGGGACTTGCTATTAAAAGAAAAACTATATTTATCAAAAACAATGCAATAAATTCAAATTTTTTATTAGGAAAAATTAATCTTAATGTCCAATAGAAACTTAGTGAAAAAAGTAGGTAGAAAAAATAAATAGCAGTTGGGAATAACATTTTCTTTCTAACCCTTATTTATATCTAATAAAACTTTTTTAATTTCTCCATATGAAATTTTCCCATTTTGTGTTCTTGGAAAATTAAATTTAAAATATTTTATTGATACTGTTAAACCTAAACTTCTATAGAATTTCTTAAGTGTTATTTCCTCCTCTCGATTAATAGTTGAGAAGTCTTCTTTAATTAAGCAAACGAATACCTCATAATCTTTTAAACTATTTTCTTTTCTGATAGGAAAAATTATTATTTTATCTTTTAAATATGAATATTTTTTGATTAATTCATCGGCAAGATTATCACTATTGAATAATTTTCCCTGGAAATTAAAAGTTTTATCTTTTCTTCCTTTATGAATTAAAAAACCATCATTATTAATTAAACCTAAATCACCAGTTTTAAAAAAACCTTCTTTTGTTATTCTTTTATCCCATTCTTTTTTATTTAAATACCCCTCACAGAGATGAGCTCCTTTGATAAGTATTTCACCAATCTTTTCATCTTTAAAATCATGAGTATTATCCAAATTTTCATAATTAGAAATTTTTATCTCTGTATCATCAGCGGGATAACCTTCAGTATTTAATTTATGTTGATATTTAGAAATATCATAAAATGTAGCCCTCATATATTCGGTCATACCGTAATTAAGAAAAATTTTGGTATTAGGAAGTCTATCGATTATAAATTGTTTTCTATCAGCAGGTAAAAACATTCCTCCCATTTGAATATATCTGAGCTTATTCGAGAAATCTAAAGAATATTTTTCTATAGAAAGGATACTAAATAATACAGATGGCATAGTAGATAATCCTGAGACTTTTTTCAATTTCATAATCTTTTCTATTGAAGAAGGTTTTAGCATTACAGAACTATTTAAAAAACAAAAAGGGTTAGAAACTAAACCGCAAGACAGAATTCTACCTAGACAAAAAGCATGATCCAATTGAGCATATATAACCTCCTTATCTAAAGGAGTCATTGACATTTGTTTTGCCATGAATTTTGAACAATTGATTATTGCTTTGTGGCTAATATTAACAATCTTTCTAACACCTGAACTTCCAGAAGTGAAAAGTAAAATAGATTTCTTAAATTCTAATTCTGAACCAATTTCAATTAATTTAATAAAGTCATATTCAATTTCATTAATAAATAATTTATATATTATTTTATATTTACTAAAGCCTAAACTATTTAATTCAAATTGAGGTAAAAGTAGAAATTTAAATTTAAATTTTAAAATGTTATTTTTAAACTCACTAATAAGATTATTTGTTTTAAGAATAGATAATCCAATATCCTTTTCGAAACTAATCTTTAGCAAAGAAAGTATTATTTCTTCTGGACAATTAATGCAAAGTATACTATGGATTTCATCATTTAAAGATAAGAAATCCTCTAAGTCTAATTGTCTATATTTTTTTAAACTGCCATCAATATTAATTGGCCTAAATTCCAATTTCATATCATGAATATAATCTTATTTTCTTAAGGTTATATTATTAAAGTTTAAGGTTTAATACTATAAGTATTTTTCTTAATAAGATTAACATATCCAAAATGTATAGCACCACAAATAAATGCATCAAATTGTTAAGAAAACAGGAAAAAAGATTAAATATTTCCTTACATTGAGTGAGTATTTATGGAGATTTGGGATTAAATAACATCAACTCAAGAATTAGTACAAGTGAAGGTCCTCATTCTCGTTTAACTTGCATATTAGATAAAGGAATGCCTATAGATATTTTGAAAAGCTATCTCATAAGTTATTCAAAATATATTCGCCTTGCAAAGTTAGGATGGGGGATTTGTCTAGTCGATAAAAATTTGCAAGAAAGAATTAAATTATACGAATCCTTCAATATAGATGTATGCCCGGGAGGGACATTATTTGAACTATTTTATAAGAAAAATAAATGTGATGAATATTTTTCTTATATAAAAGAAAATAATTTTAGCGCATGTGAAATAAGTGATGGAACAATTAATATGACTATTGAAGAAAAACTTAATTTCATAACTATTGCCTCCAAAGAATATTTTTGCCTATCTGAAGTTGGAAGTAAAGATCCAAGCAAAATTGTTGCCCCAATTAAATGGTGCAATCAAATTAAAGCAGAATTGAATGCCGGCTCTAATTTGGTAATTTTAGAAGGAAGAGAATCAAGTAATGCAGGAATATATAGGGAATCAGGAGAATTAAGAAAAGGATTAATTGAGGAAATATTAGATTCGAATATAAAAATAACGGATCTTGTATTCGAGGCGAATAACAAATCAAATCAAGTAGATTTTTTAAGTTTATATGGTGCAAATATAAATTTTGGAAATGTAAGTATAGAGGATGTACTACCTCTAGAAACTCTAAGATTAGGAATTAGAGCTGATACTTTGAACAGATTTGATTTTAATCTTTAAAAATAAAATTGCTTATTTCATAAAAAAACTAGTCGCACTGGTATAATTAAAAATTGATCTAAGATTAAAAATGAATCAGGAAGATGCCTTAAATACCATAAAAAAAGCATTAAACTCTACTCAAGCTGAATATTCTGATGAATCAATAAAACTTGATACAAATTTGATAGACGAAGGTATATTAGATTCCCTTGATGCAATGAGTTTTTTATTTGAATTGGAAACTATTATTGATAAAAAGATAACCGAAATTGATGAGGAATTTGAAGATTTTAATGTAAGAAAATTTGTCGAGATACTTAGAAATTATTAATTAAATTTAATCAAACATATATATTTTTTTAAATATATTCTTTTATCAGTTCATACTCAGTTTTAAGTTTATCTCTTAATTCTTCCATAAAAATTCTATCAATATTTGGGGTTTTAAACTTTTGCTTTTCACTATTTTTTTCTCTAGAAAGAAAGCCAGAATAAAAAGGGATTAAAACTTTTTCTTTTATCAAAAATTCTTTAAACATTTCATTTAAATTTCCTTGCTTAAAAACATAGTCAATTTTTGCTAAATTTTCTTTTGCTTCAATTAAATCAAATTTAGGACTAAATGTACTTAAAATTCCAAAGAAATCTCTTGGTTCATGTTTTTCTAAATAATTAAAATATCTAATTGGGTTATCTATACAATTAATCATTGGATCTTTAGGATTTGATCCTAAATTTTGTCCGGGAAAATTTCTAGAAAAATTACATTTAATAAAATTAAAATCCATTTTATATTTAGAAATTAGTCTTTCAAGAGGATCTCTTATTACTGTAAAACTTAGAGAATTATCTTGATCAATAAACTTTAATGGTAAATAGTGATCATGTAAATATGATGATTTTCCTTTTTCATATAAGAATCTATTTCGAGATGAAACATAATTCCCTTTATTTGAATAATAGCCATTTCTATTTGCAGTCCAATATGAAGCCTTACCATAATTCATACTCAACTCATCATAAATATCTTGATCTAGCTTATGTTTCTGAGCTGTTTTTTTAAAAACCTTTTCATCATAAGTATAACTATAAAAAGCATGATTTATACTCGAACCTCCTGATTTCTGGATGTGATAATGAACTATAGTTTTTTTATTATTAGCTAAAAGCATTGATTTTTTAACTAATAAACCCTTCAACAATTTAATATTTCTTTTTAGTTTAGTCTCTAATTTCTTTTTATAGAGCAAAATAAAATATTTCAATTTTTTATATAAGAATTAATTTCTAATATATTCCAAATTTTTATATTGAGCAATAATATATTATTTATATATAACTCTAAGCTTTTTATATATGAAAACATTTACGAATACTATAACATCGATAATTAAATTTTTTATAAATAATTAAATAAATATTTTTCTTATTATCATTACTTAATAAATAATATTTATAAAAATATTTAGTAATATTTAACTTTTAACTTTTATTAGAAAAATCACATCCTTCTCCAAATTAAAATATTTAGAAGTTTAAAAATATATTTTTTAATTGATTTCTAACCATTAATCAGAATTGATAAATAATCTAAACTTTTATCTTGAAATTTCAATTTCAATTTCAAAGTACAATAAACTAATAGTATTAAAGGCTGAAAGAAAAAAAAATGAATTCAAAATTTGAAAATAATATTTTAAAAAGTCTATTATTTACTTACTTATCAATATCTATACCTATCTCCTTATTAATAAGGAATATTTATTTAATAAAGTTAGCTCCTAGCTCTTTAAATTTTGGCGATTTTAAGTCATATTTAAATCGATCTAATTTGAGTCTAGATAACTGGACGCCAAATTATGGATTTACAATATTTATACGTTTTTTTAAATTACAGGATATTAATCAAATAGAATCAATTTTATTGGCTAAAATAATCACTACAATTGGCGTAATGATTTTAATAATATCTATACTAAAAATTCTTCAGTACAATAATTATTCTAATAAAAGAATTAAAGAAATATTATATTTATTTACGATACTAATTTCTATTAATCCTTATTATTCTATTTCGGGATTTAAATTATCTACAGAAACATTTATTTATATAGGTATAGGTTTGATATATATTCTTTCTAATAGTATTATTATTCGAAATCAAATCAAAGTTAAGAATTCCTTACCTAAAGAAGGAATAACACAATATGCATTAAGAAGAACTTTAATTATTATTATTTTTTATCTTCTTGTATGTTCTGCTAGAAATATACTATTGATAGGTTTTTTACCTTTGTTGTATTTATTTTTTAGAAAAATTGATATTAAAAATATTTCAACTATTGCCAATAATATAAATAACAATATTAAATCAAATACAATAAATACCTTTTTATCAATATTTCTTATTGCAATATTTTTGTTTGATATTTATTTATTTATCAATTATATAGAACCCTACCTATCATCAAGAGGTAATATATTTGCAGGAGAGATCAATTCAAATATATTTTCTATATTGAAGAATTTCATTATAAAATTTCCTACTAAATTTATTAATATATTAGGAATAAGAGAATCTGCAACTATTCATTCAAACTATTTTTTAGAAGTAAACCCTTATAGTGGTGCTATAGTCTCTAATAATATTTTTCTAACAAATATTTTACCAAGTATTTTATATATTCCTTTTAATTTAATAGGAATATTTCTTGTTTGTAAAAATAAATTACTTAAACATTATTTTTGGATTATTTTACCTTGTTTAGTTCCTAGTTTCCTGGGAGCAACTCACATGAGATATCTCTATCCATGTATTCCAGCAATTACATTAGGTTGGTCTTTTTATCTGCTAGATAAAAAATTTTTTTGGCGTAAAGTAATTAATAAACTCAAAAAAACTTGAATTATTAAAAATAATAAAATAAATAATGCTTAAAAGATTTAAAAAAAATTTAAATAGAGTCAATATTTTCTATATAGGTCTCCCTAAATGTGCATCTACTTGGTTATATCAAAGTCTTAAAGATGCCAATGATGTTGTTTTATCAAATCCTCGAGATTTACATTATTTTGATCTTTACTTTAACAGAGGAGAAAATTGGTATCATAAATTTTTTAAAGACATAGAAAAAGGATCTAATAAAAAAATTAATTATATGGATATTTGTCATGATTATATATTTTATAAATCTGCCATTGAAAGAATATATAAATATAATCCAAAATCTATATTAATAGTACATTTTAGAAATCCATTGCAATTATTATTTTCACTATATAGTGAATGTTGCCAAAATAATTTCCTTTATTTTATTGAGCATGGATATAAAAGGCCCACTACATTTGAAGATTATCTAATTCATCCTTTTACCTTAAAAATTTTAAATTATAAAAATAATATTGAAAATATTATTAAAATTTTCCCTTCTAATCAAATCCTCATTAGCAGTAATGAATATATAAAAAATAATTTAAAAGGATACATAAGTATGTTTACAAAAATTACAACTATTAAGTGCGAATCATTCAAAGACCCTCAAATAATAGTTAGACCTGTTGGTAGCAAATCAAAATATTCAAGATATTTACTTACTATATTATCTTTTATTTCAATGACTTTCAGGAAATCTGGCATACCAATTCTAATGCGCATAATAAATTTAAAATCGTTTTTAAATGAACCTAAGCTTCTAAATAAGAAGAAATCTAATCCCCTAAAACCAGATAGTAATTTTAACGATCAATTTGAAATTAAAATACTTGATTTATTCAAAAAAATTAATGGAATGGACTATAAAACATTTATAGAGAAATATTCTTCATCATTAGATAGTTAGTTTTCATATTGTTACTTAAAAACTTTCTTATAATTAAAAAATAATAATAATGTAAAGTATATTTAAAAAGAAATTATTAAATGTCTATAAAACGAGTTAAGAACCCTTTATTAATAATAAAATTAATTCTTGGTTACATAACATTCTTTTCTCCACCTCCTTTAAATAAATACATGCTCCTCATAAGAGGTGTTAAATTTAAAGGTTTTTTCTCCACTTGGGTTGGATTTGGTGTACTTTTCGATAATAAACATCCTGAATTAATTCAGATAGGAAAAAATGTTGTTATTTCTAGTAATGTCAAAATTTTAACTCATTCAGAACCTCCCTTATCATTTATAAATCTAGGTATTAAATCTAAAGCCAATAAAACAAAAATTGATTCTGACGTCTATATAGGATCTAGCTCTATTATTCTTCCTGGAATTACTATAAACAAGTTTAGTATCATTGGAGCAGGTTCAGTAGTTACCAAAGATATTCCTTCTTATAGTGTATATGCTGGGAATCCAGCAAAATTTATTAAAAAAATCGGAACTTGAAATAAATATGTATTCACTAGTTTCCCAAAAAGCTCTTATAGTTATTCCGGCTTTTAATGAAGGATCTTATATTGAGAAAGTTATAGAAAATTGCAAAGAATTATTCCCAAATATCTTAATAGTGGATGATGGAAGTGAGGATAATACTTCCAAAATTCTACATAAGATTAAAGATATCTTTTTAATTAAACATTGTTTGAATTGTGGTCAAGGCACAGCAATCTCTTCTGGTCTTCAATTTTTCTTAAATAATACCAATCTTCAATATTTGATAACAATTGATGCTGATGGGCAACATGACCCCAAAGAGGCTTACGATTTACTGAATCATGCAAAAATGAATAATTATGATGTTGTTTTGGGAAGTCGTTTCCTTGATAAAAGTACCATTTCAATTCCAAGGAAAAGAATCTTTGCACTAAAAATTGCTGTCTTATTCGAAAGTTTATTTTATGGAATAAAACTTTCAGATGCGCATAATGGATTAAGAGTCTTATCGAGGCAGGCCTGCGAAAGTCTCAATTACTTAGATGCATCAGGAATGGCTCACGCCACAGAAATACCTTCAAGATTATGTAAAGCTGGTTATGACTTAAATGAATTCCCTTGCAAAGTTAACTATACTCTCGATAAGGATTCGACAACTCTGATTTCATCTTTAAACATAATATCTGACCTTCTACAAAGAAAATGATCCTAGCTAAGTTAATATTTGGCACATTAGCCATCTTAATATTCAGTTCCTTACTTAAATTAAAATATTCTAATGGCTTAAGGGTAATAGAAAAAACAATTATAATATTCCTACTTTTCACATCATTAATATTAGTTCTTAACCCATCAATTTTACAGTTGATAGCTGATATTTTATATATTCAAAGAGGAAGAGATTTATTATTTTACTTATATATGCTTGGAAGCATTTGGCTTTTATTCCGTTCTCATTTAAGAATAAATCAGCTAAATAATTCAATAAACAGACTTGTCTCAAAAATTTCAATTCTTGAATCGATTAATAAGAAATAGATATTGTTCATAGTTATTTCTTTATTCTTGTATTTTATACTTCATTTATCTGTAGTAAGACTTTCAGTAGATAGAGTTTTATCAATATACAATGAATTTGCAAATTACAATTCAATACTCAAACTTTTTCGCCTAATAAGCATAACTATAATATCTTCATTTCTTTTTACGCCATATTTATCATTTATAATATTAAGGACAATTTTTATAAGAACTAAAGAAAAAATAGGAAAAAAAAAGAGATTAACTCGTCTTTTTATAGAGATTGTTTTAGATCTTTTCATACCATTAATTGTTTTTATATTATTATTTATTACTCTAAAAAAATTAAATATTTATTTAATATTAATTTCTTACTCAACAATTATTTTTATTTCATTAAAAGAAACGATATCATTTTTCTTTAACTCTATTGATTTATCAAAAAAGTACAGTTTATCTTTAAGTAATAATAAGTACATCAACTATTCATTTATTACTATTGATAGGTCATTAAGAATCATTTCCAGAGATTTTACTCTAGCGACTTTAATTTATGTATCACAAAATAACTTCACAGTGTTTTCAAATAATTTCTTAAAGATATTTGAGCAAACTATAATTTATTGCTCTTCATCATATGTTCAAGTATTACCTGCTAATTTATATATTCCTGAATACATATGTGAGATATTTAACTGCAACTTTTTTAATACTAATTATTTAAGAATTGGAATAATACCAATAACTTTAATAACTCTCTTGATAATAGAGTATAAAAAATTTAATAATAAATATGTTCTTACTGACTATATAAAATATATCTATCAAACTTATATAAAAAAATTTTAAAAATTTTTTAGGAATATATAAATTATCACAGAATAAACGTTAATTAAATTAATAGCCAATCAAGCCCTATTAAGTTAAGTTAATTAAATACAAATACTTATTTGTATTGATTAATTACTTATCAGAATGGACTTAGCTTAGTAATTCATGATTAATAAAAATAAAAATTCTAATTACAGATCAGAAATTGATGGCATAAGGGCATTTGCTGTTATTGCAGTAATAATTAATCATTTCAATAAAGAACTACTCCCAAGTGGATATTTAGGAGTTGATATTTTCTTCGTAATTTCAGGTTATGTAATTACCTCTTCTTTAGATATTCGTGAAAGTAGAAATTTTAAAGAATTTATAGCTAGTTTTTATCAAAGAAGAGTTAAAAGGTTAGTACCTGCTCTCGCTTTTTTTGTTCTAATAATAAGCATTTTAACTTCTTTCTTTGTTCAGTTTCCTGGACGCTATTTTGCTACAGCCACTAGTTCAATGATTGGGGCAAGTAATATATATCTAGCTTTTAAAAGTACAAGTTATTGGGGGTTGGATTCATTAATGAATCCTTTTACTCATACATGGTCATTAGGAGTAGAAGAACAATTTTACTTTATATATCCTTTCTTGATATGGATTTCAGGTTTTGCGCAAAAAAAACAAAATAGTTCTAAAAATCTTTTTTTAATAGTAATCTTTTTGTCAACTGCATCTTTTATTTATTTTATATATCTAAATTTAACTAATCCAAATCCTGCTTATTTTTTAATGCCAACCCGTTTTTGGGAAATGGCAGTAGGCGTAATTATTTTTTTGTGGACAAAAAAAAATATATTTTCAACATCCCATTTTGAAAAAATACCTCCTATTGCAATCGGCATAGCAATAATTGCAACATTATTTTTACCGATTAATTATTCAATCATTTCAACAATAACTATTGTTATATTAACTGCAATATTAATTGCATCATTAAGAGAAGAGAAAACTTTATTCAATCTCTTAAGAAACAAATATATTGTATATATTGGTTTAATTTCCTATTCACTGTATCTATGGCATTGGGGAATAATAGCAATAAGTAGATGGACAATAGGAATTTATTGGTGGACTATACCTTTCCAATTAATACTAATTTTTATTATGTCGGTAATTTCTTATCAACTTATAGAAAAAAAATTTAGATTTATTAATATTCCTGAAAAAAATTATCTAATAATATTACTTGGAATAGTATTTTCTATTTTTGTAGGAACTTTTAGTGCTTTATTAGGTATTTTTTTTAAAGAGACATTTTATTTAGGAGAAAAGTTTACTCAAAAAACTCCTCAAAATCTATTCATAGACAGTAGATACTTTTTAATTGGAGATTCTCATGGCCGAGATATATCAAAATTACTTTTAAAAAATGGAACCTACAATCTTATTAATTTATCCAGAGGCGGGTGCTTATTTTATAATCCAAAACCAAAATGCAAAAAAATTATAAATTTTGATGAATTAAGTATTCAATTAAAAAACCGAGATATTCTTATATTTGCATTTAATTACGACTCTAGAATCTTAGTTGATAAAAGTATCGATTATGAATCATTAAATAAAATGACTACTTTTTTCGATCAATTAATACCCGCAATAAAAGAAAAAGGAGCAATTGCGATACTTAAGTTACCACATCCCATCGTTAATAAAATTGATTTAGGTTCTGGATTAGTATGCAAAAAAGAATTTTTTCGTCCTATATTAAATCCTAAATGTTTGTCAGTAAAACCAGTTGAGAAAAAACAATTTCTCAAAAAAACTATTGATTTAAATAATTTCTTAAAAAGATATTCAGAAAAACATGAAAACTTTTATTTGTGGGACATTACTCCAACAGTTTGTAGCGAAGAAATATGTATACCTGTCTCAAAGAATCAACAATTTTATAGAGATACAAATCACTTATTTACTGGATCACCCCAGCTTTCAGACTCTATAGTTGAAAGTCTGAACAAATTAATTTATAAGATAAGAAACAATAAATAATAAAATTTATAAAATTTCATAATTTCTAACTTCTCATAAATATCATTAATAAATGAAGAAGAATATCTAAGCTACTGATAATTTTTATATTAATTACTTCTCTAAAAATTTTTCACGGAGTTTAATTATGTGCTAAAAACCTGGTTTATAATAAACATAATTTTAAAAACTATATAATTATAAATTATATTTTTATTGGTATAAATAAAATAACTAAATCGAGCTGAATGGAATTTAAGAAGATTTCAAGTTCTAAGATGTTATTGAGCATAAAGTTTATTTAATTAATGAATCACATCTTGATATAAGAAAAAGGATTCGCAATATTATATAGAGATATTAAAAAATTCCTAAAGGAGCATAATATGAAAATTATATCTAAAGGGGTTCTTAAAATATTGAAAATTTATTTTAATTTTTTGTCTTGCAAATTAGATCAAGCTTTGCGATTTCATTTTTTTTCAACTTAAGAATGTCTTTAAGTGTATTTTATGGTGCGGAATTGACTAAACAAGCTTTTTAAAATACTCACAAAAGTTATGATTTTATGAAAGCGTGTCTGAAATCTTAAGCTATCACTAAAGATCTAAGTGGAGCCAAGCGGACTCGAACCGCTGACCCCCTGCATGCCATGAAGGGGCAAAATTGGCTGAGTCCCATTACTATAGTATGGGTTAGAGATTATAACTAAATGTAAATTGCGAAGTTGGTTGCGAGTTTTTAATATAATGTGAGACGAATTGCTATTACTAAAT
>MDTB01147862.1_pt1 | contig 14720 bp, 8 predicted proteins | sample 811161 | NCBI WGS metagenome assembly MDTB01 (sample SAMN05326650, study PRJNA326480) | marine metagenome | isolation source: seawater | place: Mediterranean Sea | collected 2009
TAAAGAAGGCAACGTAGGCATTTGTAAACTTGTTGAAAAACAAACAAGCGAACTAGAAGATAATGAAATGTCATTGTCAGGTTTGGTTTTACAATCAGGTGTTTGGGTTTTTGTAAAAGAAATTATTGATAACGTGATGAAAGATTTTGTAAATATAAAGTATAACTGGGAAGTTGACGATGATTCATCTCAACGCATAGTTTTACTAAAAGGTATATAGCATGGGACAGTTTGTACAAACAAGCGGCGATTACAATATTAAAACAAGGCAAGGCGGCATTGTACGTCTTGATGTTGGACCGCCAAGTTCAGGTGGACAGGTTATTGTTACCTCCGACCTCATTGTTGAAGGTGATACACTTACTGTAGAAGCAGAAAACCTAAACGTAAAAGATAATATAATCCAATTAAATTTTGGTGAGACAGGCGCCGGAGTGTCTTTAAGATATTCAGGATTACAAATAGATAGAGGCACACAAGATGCTGCTTCTTTCTTTTGGGACGATAATGATGATTCATTTAATTTAGCAACAGGCTCTCCAGAATCAACATTTAACTATAATACAACATTAAGGTTAAAGAAAATAACAACAGACACAGCAAGTCCTGATTTAGAACTTATAGGTTATGGCGAGGGTGTGCTAACAGTTACTGGAACTAACAATTACGAAGATCAAATTACTGACGATGACGACATCCCAAATAAAAAATATGTAGACGATAGTATTAGAGATAATCCAACATTCCAAATTATTGATGATAATACTAGAGTTATTGTTACAGATAAAGACGTTACAGGATCGCTACAATATCTAATAGATAATACTGGTTACAGTACATTTGGAGAGAGTGCAGTAAGTGTATTAATCGACAACACTCTTAACACACAGTTTTATTCAAATAGAGCATTAATACAAGGTTTTGAAATAAATCAAAACGAACCTGGTAGCCCCGCAATTACTGTAAACAATACAAACGATAGTATATTTTTACAAACGAACGGAACAGGTAAAGTAAGAACTAATTATGGATTGCAACTAGAGCAAATAAGTGTAGATCCAGCATACGTACCTAATTCTACAATACAATTTGCAAAAGAACCTAGTATTGGAGATACTGGTTTGTTTTATAGAAATACTAACAACGACACAGATGAATTGATAAGTAAAAACAAAGCATTGCTGTTTAGCATGATATTTTAGGAAAAACAAATGATTAATAACCAACAATTAACTACTACAAGCGACACAAAAGTTTTTACAGCATCAACAACAGGTGCCGCTATTGGCGGTGCTGTCACCGCACAAAATAGAGCTGTAACAAACATAATACTTTGTAACACAGGTGCAGTTACTATAACTGATGAATCAATTAACAGAACTTCGGTAGATGTTTATCTAGTGAAACAAGGTGAAACACCTGTTGATGCAAATAAAATTGTTTCAAGTTTAACTGTTCCTGCAGGCGAAACTGTATTTTTCAGTGATGAAAAAATTATACTAGATGGCGGTGACGAGGTATGGGTAAAAGCAGCAGACGCAAATTTAATTACAGTTACAACAAGTTCGTTACCGGTATAGGAAAATATAAATGAGATTTTTAAAGTCACAGTACGTATCAAAATACAGTCCTAACGATAACACAGTTCGTGTTAATCCTTATGGTAGAGCTGTGATGGATTTTAATGGCGGTATAATGATTCCAAAAGGAACTACTGCTCAACGTCCACAACTTACAGGTGTCAGGCATCCTATTGATGCTAACGGATACTTAAGATATAATATAGACAATGATACTGTAACAGGCCAACCTATTGGTATAGAAGCCTATGTTGGCGGCAATTGGGAAGTTGTTAGAGCACCAGGAGCAGCAGCAGTATCTATCGAAACATTTGGACCAGGCAATGCTGTAGATACTTTGTTTGGACCTTTAGCAAAAGTTCCTTCTAGTGCAAACAACATAATTGTTTTAGTTGAAAATGTATTTCAAATACCTACAACTAACTTCACACTTAATCAAAATCCAACTTCAACAGGAACAGGAGAAGAAGTAGATTCTGGAAATTTTGTAACAAGTACAGAATATATTATCACTGCAACAGGCTCAACAGACTTTGTAGCAGAACACGGTGCTGCTGATAATAATCCAGGAACAATATTCACAGCCGCAAGTGCAGGAACACCAGATGCTACAGGGCTTGCAAGAGAAACTGGCTGGTATCTAACATTTAATTCTGCAGTGCCACTTGACAAATATATTACAGTATTCTTTGGATTTGCAAACTAGGAGAAGTAAATGTCTCAATTGGGGCGAATTACAGGAGCATTACTACAACAGAATCTACATAGAGACGGTGTAGATCTTAAATTTAGTAACACCACATACGATTCAACCCCTATACTATTCCTTGACGTTAACAACGGAAGAATAGGTGTAAACTACGATACTCCACAATACGACGTTGACGTTCCTACTACACTAAGAAGTACTCGAGTTCAGATCGATAATGTTGCAACTATTGATAAAGTAATTGCAAAAGCCCCTGCAACATTTTCTACAGTATACGGACCTCTTAACATCATGCCGGCTACCGCTGGCAGTTACATGATATTTGAAAGAATGCGCTCAGATGATTTAGAGTTTAACGATAATGTCATAAGTGGAATTACAACTAATCAAACTATTGATATAAGAACAAATGGGACTGGGACAGTTGAAGTTCCGACTTCTGCTAACATTTATGGTACTTTAGGTGTTACTGGTAATATCACAATGGACGGAAATCTTAGTAAACTTGGTGACCTTACTATCGGTGACGAATTATATAATCCTAATGTAGGAGGCGGTCAAGGAGATGTTGTTGAGATTATTCCTGACTTTTCACAATCGATTATTCCTGGCGATGACGCTACTTGGAATTTAGGTTCAGGATCACTTGTTGATAGTTCTGTTAGAAGATGGAACAATATTTTTATAACAGATAATTTGGTAAACACTGACGCAGTATTACCTTTAGAAGTTAGAGTAAGTGATCAACAAAAATTAGACGGTGTCAACAATCAAATTTTTGCACTACAAAGTAATGATGATATAATACTTGCACCGGATACAGATATTAACATAATTGAATGGACGAAGTGGAATAATATAAGTGCATCAAGTACTGCTGCTAGTATAAGCGGTAATATATTAACAGTAGGCGGAACGATTACAGGAACATTTATACCAGGAATGTTACTTACAGGTGTAGGTATCATAGATGGAACTGTTATTACAGGCACTTCAACAGGATCAGATAGTGCTGGTACTTACACCGTAAACTTTAACTATGATGGTTCAGGATCAAGACCAGCACCTACAGGAACTATAGCAATCAATGGTGCTACTGATGCAATAACAAATCTTACTGATATAGACGGCGGACCTAGAGAATACCCTGAATCACCATTAACTTTTGCAAATACGGGTATAGGTTACTTAAGGTTTCTTGATACAAATGCTTTATTAATTCCTGCGGCTGATAATGCTTCTCGTCCTACACGTCCTGAACTAGGAGATACACGTTGGAACGACCAACAAAGTTTACTGGAAGTATTTGCAGGTACAATTGAAGTAGTTACAGGCATAGGAGTTGTAGCAGGATTACCTAATCAAACTGCAACAGGGTTAACAGGTGTCACTAATGGTAACGGAATTGATGCCCAATTTGCAATTACAATAACTTCCGGAGCAATATCTACTATCACTATCTCTACAGTAGGACAAGGCTATATAACCGGCGACATAATTACAATTACTGGTAACAATTTTACAGGAGGCTCTACTCCTACCAACGATATTGTACTTACAGTAGGTGCTCAAACTGACGACGGATATCAATTATCAACAGGTGGCGGTGCCGAAATCGACGTTCCTTTTATGGAAGATTTAGGCGATGTTTACAGCCTAATGCTTGGCTAAATTCTCCTTTTGGCTAAATACTTTTGTTAACGAAGACCATCGTTAATCTTTTACTGTGGTCAACTCGCAATGTAAGGTAGTTGGAGGGACAGGATCCCCGTGTAAGGAGAGCAAATGGCAATAGGTCGTATAAGTGGGCCGCTCTTAAAAGCAAATCTAATACGTAATGGCGTAGATTTGACTTTTAGAAATGGAGCAACAGACCCGGATATTTTATATGTTGATGTAAACAATTCTCGAATTGGAATCAACAATTCAGCACCTACAGCAGATTTACACGTTACAGGAACTACAAGATCAACAAACATTCAAATTGATACTGAAATTGATATTGGTAATTTAAACATTACTGGTAATACTATTTCTAGTGATTTAGATACTATAAGTTTTGCCCCTAGTGGATCAGATCCTGTTATATACCATTCAAAATTAAACGTTGATGATTTACAGATAGAAGGAAATACTATTTCCACTATCAATTCAAATGCTAGTTTAGAACTACGTCCAAACGGAGCAGGTACATTAGATGTATTTTCTTCAACAAATATAGACGGTAACTTAGATGTCAGTGGTAATGTAAACGTCGATGGAAATGTAACTATTGGCGGAAATATTACTATAGGTGATGACCTTACTGATTCAATTGAAATTAATGCTGCAATCAAAAGTGATTTGATACCTGAACAAGATAATACATTTGATTTAGGAAGCAGTACATTTAAATGGAAAAATTTATTTGCAAATAATTTAAGAACAGATGTACTAACACTTACTACATTGGATGTTGGAGATTTAAGATTTCGTGATAACGAAATAACAACCACAACTGGTCTGGACCTACACTTAGACGGTAACGGCAGCGGCGGAGTAAGACTAGGAAATTTAAAAGTTACTGACAACGTTATTACAAATGTTGTACCAAATGCCATAACACAAATTGAACAAACAGGAACAGGATATTTTAAAATTGCAGGTACAAACGGATTTGTACCTCCTAGAGGAAGTACATCACAAAGACCTACTGCATATGCAGTAGTAGGTATGACAAGATTTAATACAGATACAAATGCATTAGAAGTTTGGTCAGGAACTGCTTGGGCAAGTCCTGCAGGTGCTTCAGGTGCTGTATCAGAAATTTTAGCAAATGATATTGCAGCATCATTTGCACTAATGTTAGGATAAGTATAGTATGCCAACAGTATTTAAAAACGAAGTAGTAACTGGAGTAGGAACTCAACCTGTAGATATATTACAGATTATAGCAGGTGTTAGAGCAACAATCGTAGGTTTAAATTTAGCAAATACGTCAGACTTTGACATGGCAGTTGTAAACGTATATGTAGTAGATGAGTCATCAACTGTTGCTAATTATGCTAGACAAATTCCTATACCTCCGGGGTCTAGTGCAAAAGTAATAACAAACGGTGAAAGGTTAATCCTTCCCGAAACAGCAGGATTAAGACTAGAATGTGATACTGACGATTGTATTGATGCTAGTATTAGTTACGTGGAGATATCATAATGAGCACATATTATTTTGGTCAGGCTGCTAATGAATCACTCGGTAATAGTCCTCGTTATCTATACTTGATTAGAAGAAACGATGACGGAGAAGTATTTTTAGAAAGAATAGACAATTTAATTAGTAAAGACACAATTCATCTTAACTTACCTGGAAAACCTTCAGAAACTTTTGAAGATTTTGAGCCAGGCATTGATTATTTTGAAGGTGTAAATGCTGATCACGAAGTTGAGGACGATAATTTAGTTTGGACTCAATATAGATGGGATCAAAGAAGCATTCTTTACTATGTGGATGACAATGGCATGTTAACACAAAGAATTAATCAAAATTATCAATACCCAACAGGTAATTCAAGTTCGGAAAACCCTTGGAATTAAGGATATAGGAAATGGCAGAATTTAAAATAAGCAGAATTAGATATACTTGGAGATCAGGTTGGACAACTGCAATTGTTTACAATAGAGACGATGTAGTTAGATATGGTGGACAAACTTGGGTTTGTGTTAGACAGCATACAGCAGGTGTATTTCAAGCCGACCAAGATTATCTAGCAGATCCACAAGATTCAGAGTTTACTCCTGCATGGAGAAAAATGACAGATGGTGTTGTTTGGCGTGGTGCCTGGCAAACTGCAACTCTTTATAATCCAGGTGATATCACACTTTATGGTGGTAAATTATATCTAGTAGTTACATCACATACTTCAGGAGACACCTTTGCAGCAAACGCTGATAAAGTGGCAGAGTATGCTGACGCTTATAATTGGACGAATACATGGACACCAGCCACAAGATACGGTGCAGGTGATGTTGTTAGATACAACGGTAACACATATAAATGTATAGTTGAACACACAAGTGGCAGTAATGATAAAGGAACTGAAATTGGTAATAATGACGGTGATGACGATAGTACATTAGAAAATTGGGAAATCTTACACGAAGGAATTGAATATGTAGGTGCATGGTCATCTGATACAAGATATAGACCAAACGATCTTGTGAAGTATGGTGGATCTATACTTAGAGTTACAAAAGGACACACTTCAGGAGAAGTAATTACAGATAACTGTTTTATTACAGAATTTCCAGGATTTAATTTTTATAACAATTGGAGTGGAGACACTTACTATGCAATTGGAGACATAGTAAAACATGGCGGATACATTTACATTGCTACAAGAAATAACAATGGTGTAAATCCTTCAGCATCATTTGCACCGCAATTTCCACAAGATACATCATGGACTATCTTACATAAAGCAGCAAGAATTAGAGGAGAATACTCCGCTAGTACAGCATATCTTACAGGTGATCTTGTAAGACGAGGCGGTAACTTATATCTTGCATTAGCCGACACTGATGTAGCACAAGGTGATAGTTCACTAGCATTTTTAGATAACTCACAATGGGAAATAATTATTCCTGGAATTGCTTGGAAAAACAGTTGGGCTGCCGGTGAAGATTACTCTGTAGGAGATATTGTTCTATACAGAGGTAATGCATATAAATGTAACTTTAATCATGATGCAAACACATTTAACTATCCTGGAGATAACGGAGAAGGTTTTTACTATTGGGATTTATTATCACAAGCAGGCGACAATGTTGCTCTAAGTGTACAAGGAGACTTGCTTACATTTGGATTCCAAAGAGCAGGTGATTTAAGTACAATAGGTACAACATCATTGCCGATAGGTAATGCTGAACAAGTTTTAGTTGTTGATGATGCTAATTTTGTAGAGTATAAAACTTTTGGAATAGCAAACAGATTCGTTTATGTAGACAAAAACACAGGTGCTGATGACAGAACTGCTAACAGAGGTTACGATCCTCAAAAACCTTACAAAACATTACGATATGCATTAGATAGAATCATCCAGATGGATGATCACTCAAATATTTCTGTGCAAATGGGCACAGGGTTATATGAAGAAGTATTGCCATTGAGAATTCCTGCAGGCGTTGCAGTGCTAGGTACTGAATTAAGAAGCACAAGTATAACAGCATCTAAACCAGTTGCAGAACTATCCGGTGATTTAACAAGCCACTATACTGCTTTAAGTTATTTGGCAACAATCATACCTAGCGTAATAACTAACATTGCTATTACTCCATCTACTTCAAATGCAGAAACTCAAAATGTTAATGCAACATTAAGAGGTGAAGTATATGACGTTGATATTTTGACAGGAGAAGATTTAACATATGAACCAGTTCTTGCACCAGATGCAGCAGATACTGTAACAGATCTTATTACAGATATTAGAGGTTATTTAGATTATCACATTGCAGGTACAGGAGAAGACGTTACAGTAACCGGATCCAACACTGTGCGAAATCATACTGTAGGTGAAAACTGGGCATGGTATAATTCAACGCAGATTCTTGAAGCAAACAGAAATTTTTTAATTGCTGAAGTTATAGCATATCTTACAGATAACGCAATCGCTTACAATTCTAATTATCTAGAAGACATGATTAGTAGATATGTAGATGGATTTATAATGGATATTAAATATTCAGGAAACTACAGTTCTTTGATAGAAGCAAGATATTACAGAAGACTTGTACAAGGTTCTGAGCTAGAAGATATGTTCTATGTAAGAGATGCGACAGGTGTAAGAAACTTGACTACTAAAGGACTTAGCGGCGCATTAAACCCTGTAGGTGTAAACGAATTATATAGAAGACCAACCGGAGGTTCATTTGTATCACTTGATCCAGGTTGGGGTCCAGATGACGAAAGGGTATGGATTAAAACAAGATCACCTTATATTCAAAATGTTACGACATTTGGTACAAATTGTGTAGGACAAAAAATTGATGGTGCGCTGCACTCAGGCGGTAATAAATCAATTGTTTCAAACGACTTTACACAAGTTTGTAGCGATGGTATAGGTGCTTGGATCTTAAACAACGGAAGAGGCGAGCTAGTATCAGTGTTTACATATTATGCACAGATAGGTATGTTTGCAGAAAAAGGCGGTGTGATACGTGCCACAAACGGTAATAGTTCTTATGGTGATTTCGGTGCAGTTGCTGACGGAAACGATCCTACAGAAACACCTGCATTTGCTGAGGTTGATAATAGAACAGAACAAGCAACAATAGGTATTGCCTTTGCAGGAGAAGTTAATGATGAAATTCTTGCACTAGAGTATTTGAATGCTGGTCAAGAATATACAAGCGCAACATTTCAATTCGCAGGCGCTGGTACAAATGCAGAAGCAGTGTTTGAAGAAACACGCGATGGCGGAATTTATCAAGCACTTGTAAAAAACAGACCAGGCGATTCTGGCGGTACACCAGGTGCAGGCGGATATCAACTCATAGGTAATAACGCCCAGTTTGGTGATGAAACTACTTTAACACTAGCAACAAACAGTGATTTTGATGAAGCCGATGTTTTAGGTTTACGATTAATTATTACTTCAGGTAAAGGTGCAGGACAGTATGGTTACGTAACTGGCTACAATAAACTTAACCAAAAAGCACAAGTATCAAGAGAATCAGATGGACAACCAGGATGGGATCACATTATTCCTGGATTTCCAAGCCAGCCAGCACTGTTTACTGACAACACATATAGATTAGAACCTAGACCAATTTTCCAACATCCTGGCTTTAACCAAGAAGTTGTAGACTTAGCAAGTGCATCTCCTTGGACATCAATTGCTTATGGCGAAACAGAAGAAGAATACCAAGGCGTTACAGGAACCGGCGGCGGTGACAACGTAATTGAAGACGCAACATTTAACATAACAAAATTAGGAAGAAAATATGTTGCAAGTATAGTTAGTATTGGAGCAGGATATACAGAAGGTGCAACTATTACTATTGCAGGTGACGAACTTGGTGGTGCAACACCTGAAAACGATTGTTATTTAGAAGTTGCAGGAGTTTCCGAAGATAGTACAAATACTCTTACAGCAGTAACAGTAACGGGAAATGCACAGAGCGGAAGATTTGTGTTGTTACCGAGCTCTAGCACTGACAGTGTTTATAGTATTGACGGAACAAATTGGACACAAGAAACTTTACCACAAGGCGGAGATTGGAGAGCACTAGCAGCAGGGTCAAATAGATTTGCGGCAGTTGCATATAATTCAGGAATTGGACTTTATTCTAAAAACGCTATAAATTGGACTGCGGTATCACTTCCGGTAGATAGTACATGGACCGATATGGCATATGGTAAATCACTTTTAGGTAACGGAGACTATGGAGTATTCCTTGCAGTATCCGAAACAGCAGACCAAGCAATTTACAGTATTGATGGCGGCGCCAGTTGGACTGCAACTGAATTACCAAACATAGGAGATTCGACATTTAACAAATGGAAATCTGTAGCCTACGGTAAAGGAAAGTTTGTTGCTATTTGTGACACAGGAAACTTTGCTGCAATAGGTGAATACAATGCATTAACAGACACTTGGACATGGAACGCTGAAATTATGGATGTGATTGACGACTCTGCTACAAAAGAGTGGACATCTATTACATACGGAAATAACAGATGGGTGGCTATTTCTACAACAGGTGATCTTTCATATAGTTATAATAGTACTACTTGGTACGGCGGAACAATGCCTACACAAGATGGTTCAACTGCACACTATTGGAAAAAAATAGCATACGGGCAAGGAGTTTTCTTTGCTATAGGTGATAATGGACTTAGACCTATAGCAGGTGATATTCCTGCTGATTTAACAACACAATTTGCAGCGACATCAGAAGATTGTGTAACTTGGACTACAAGAACGTTAACAAATAGTTTAGAATGGGATACTGTAGGTTTTGGTAATCCTGATATTACACTTACTGACTCTACTACATTCTCAAATAGTACAGGTACATGGATTGCTGTTCCTAAGAATAGTAACCAAGGAGAAAAGATACTTACTGGTTGTAGAGCAAAAGGAAGAGTTATTGTTGAATCAAGAAACATTGGTGTAATTAGAATGTGGGAACCAGGTAGTGGATATGAAACTTTCCAACCATCATTAACTTTTGTTGATCCTAATAACACAGTAGATGCATATGCTGAGATAAGAATTGCAGATAGAGTACTTGCACAACCAGGTTGGATAAACAGAGGATCGGGTTACAGAACATCAAGCACGCAGGTAACTGTGTTAGGAAACGGTTTTGCAGATAACATACCATCAGGACAATTTGTTGTAGTTTCAGGAATCACAGGACCTGTTCCTGGACCTGGTACACAGTTAAGATTTAGAGGAGCGACTGAATTCTATACTACACAGACTGAAGAATTACTAGATACAGATGAAAAAGGAAATAAAACTGTAAGATTTAGAATAACACCTAAACTAACTTTAGATGATTTCCTTGAACATACATCACAGGTAGAAATTAGACAAAGATATTCACAGGTTAGAATTACAGGACATGATTTCCTTGATGTTGGAACAGGAAACTTTGCACAAACAAACTATCCAACACTATATAAAGCAGCAACATTTGTTTATGCTCCTGAAAACGAAGTTTATGAAAATAACGGAGGTAGAGTATTCTATACGTCAACAGACCAAAACGGTAACTTCCGTTGCGGAGAATTATTTGCTGTTGAGCAGGCAACTGGTATTGTTACTATTAGTGCTGACTTCTTTGACTTTGGCGGACTTACAGAATTAGCACTTGGTGGTGTTAGACTGGGCGGTTCAGGTGCTGTAGTTAGAGAATTTTCAACTGATCCATTATTTTCACAGGACAGTAACAATGTAGTACCTACGCAAAGAGCAATCAAATCTTATTTACAAAATAGATTGAATGTTGGTGGTTCGGATTTATTGACAGCAAGTTTCATTGCTGGTACTGTAAAAGTAGGTCCTGATGCGATTGGCAACGTAGCAAGTTTAGAAAATTTATTTAGACGACGTGCTGATTTTGAAGGACCAAATGCTGGAATATCAGGCAGCATATTAGCACAAACAATGTTTATGAACTCATTTGGTATTGAGTAGTGAGGAACGGTATAATGATGCATATTGATAAATACATAACAACAATGGAAGCAAAAAATGGCAGAGTTTAAATTAGGTAGAATTAGATTTGTCTGGAAAGGAGACTGGACAGGTTCAACACAATATTACATTGACGATGTAGTAAAATACGGTGGAAAAACTTATATTTGCGCCGTAGGACATACATCCGACAACGATTTTTATACAGACTTAGACTTTGTTCCAAGTAAATGGAACCAGATGAGTGATGGCCAACGTTGGAGAGATGAATGGTCTGTAAGTACATCGTATGCATTAAATGATGTTGTTAGATATGGAGGCAGTTTATATATTGCAAATACTGCACATACTTCTAATAGTGCAGCATCATCAGGATCTTCCGGAGTTGAAACTACTACAGGATTAGAAGCAGATCAATCCAAATGGGACTTATATGCAGAAGGATTAGATTGGAAAGCAGATTGGTCAATATCAACTAGATATCTAGTTGGTGATTTGGTAAGATATGGCGGTTATACATACAGATGTAAAACAGGACACACATCTAACGCAGATGCAGCACTAGGGCATGAAGCCGATATAGCATATTGGGATACATTTAACACAGGTATTGAATACAAAGGCGACTGGTCATCAGCAACAAGATACAAAGCAAATGATGTTGTAAAACAAGGAGCCGGTCTATGGGTTGTTCCTGCCGGTGAACATCACACATCAACCGGAGATTTTGCTACTGATGTAGCAGCAGGCTCATGGGATCAATTTGTAGAAGGTTTAGAATTTGAAGATACATGGAGTATCAGTACACCATATCAAAACGGTGATATAGTAAGGTACGGTGGTAACCAATATGTTTCAAAATCGACACATACAGGAACAGTTCCTACTGCTTCTGGAAATACAGATTGGGATCTATTTGCAGAAAACTATAAATTCTCAAATGATTGGGCAATTGGTACAAGTTACAAAATTGGCGAAGTAGTAAGATTAAACGGATTTACATATAGAGCTAAACAAGATAGTTCATCAATAACAGCAACAGTGTCACAAACAGCAGCAGGAACAAACATATTCACTGCTGATAGTACAACAGGCATGGTTGCAAATATGGCAATTAATTTGTCAGGTACTACATTTGGAAATGTATTTACAAATGCAACTTACTATATTAAAACTGTAGATAGTGCCACTGAATTTACAATTTCAACAACACCTGGCGGTACGGTATTTACTCCAACATCAGCAACAGGTACAATGACTGCTACAGTAGCAGCACTACCAGGAAACGCAACTTATTGGGATCAATTAAACGAAGGATTGAACTGGACAGGCACATGGACTGATGATAGAGAATACTTCAAAGGCGATTTGGTTAGATTTGGTGCAAACAATTATGTTTGTATTCAAAATCATAGATCAGAAGCAGACGACGGATCTACTATAGGTGCTGAAGGTGGTGGAGCAGACAATTCAAGACCAGATCAAGACATCACAGGTAGTTATTGGAATGCGTTCACAGTTGGTAGCGATGTAGATGTATTAAATGCAACAGGTGACCTTGTTTACTATTCAGGAGCAGGACCTGCTAGATTACCAATTGGTGAAGAAGGACAGGTATTAGTCTCAAGCGGAACATTACCTGAATGGAGAACATTAGGTGCAACAGATCAAGTTTATTTTGTTGCTCCGCATGGTACAGATGGCCCGGCACCAGTGTACGGAAGAACTGTAGATAAACCTTTTAAAACAATTAGATATGCATGTGAACAAGTAGAAAACGGACCTAGAAATCCTAATGCACAGTATCTATTAGAAAGAAATAGAGTATTTTTACAAAGAGAAGTTTCAAGTTATTTAGAATATCAAGTAGCAAACGCAACTCCAGGAAGTATCTGGGAAAATTTTGACTTTGATGAATACAAATGTGAAAGAGATGTTGGCTTTATAATAGACAGATTGATTTGGGATATTGGGCATGGCGGAAACTTAAAAATAAGAGCAGCAGCACTTTCTTTTGTAAATGGTTTTAGTGCTGACGGCGAATTTTCAGATCCATCAGAAGATAAAGTATATGGTGGCGCAGGATTGGCTGCAGAAGCAGAACAATCTGTAGCGGCATACCAACACCTAGAAACTATTATTAATAATATTTTGAATAACACTGCACCGTCAACAGTGTACCAAGACAGCAGCGATTCAACAGCAGTAGCAGCACAGTATATCAATACTAATTACACTACAGAAGCAGGTGTATCTACTTCAATTGCTACACTATTGAAGATTGTTACTGATACAATTACAGCAGGCGATACAAGTGCTATTCCTACAAGATTAGTTCCTAATGTTACAATTAATATTAAGTCAGGTAGATACAAAGAGATATTACCTATTATTGTTCCTGCAGAAACAGTAGTATTAGGAGATGAAGTTCGTTCGACTAATGTTGCAGCACAACAAGAAGCAGATAGCAATACAGATGTTACTGATTCGTACTATTCTATAGAAACTTTAAAACACATTAAAGGATTTATTGGCAATGTTGTTGATGGAACAACTGTTACTAAGACTACAGGAAATACAACTTCACAAGACCAAACATGGCCTTTAGCAGATGACACAGAAACTGCAGGAATTACATCAAAATTAGTTGATGTGATAGCAGAACAAATTGATTTTAAACTTGGTGTAAAACATACAACCAACTTAACAGAGCCAACAGGTTATAATTCATCTTATTTGTCAGGTTATGGTACTGCTAAGAAAAATCTTGAGTATAACAAAAAATTCTTACAAGAAGAAGTTATACAATATATTACAAATAACTTTCCTACATTAAAACACAGTAAAACTAAATGTAGACAAGATGTTGGTTACATTGTAGATGCTTTAACTTATGATTTAACTTATGGTGGAAATTATCAAACACTAAATGCAGCAAAAGCATATTGGGATGGAGAAAGTTCTACAAGTGCATTGAATAAAAATGGAGTTACACAAACTATTGCTTCATACAACTATTTGAAAGAATTGTTGGCGAAGGTTGCTAGAAGCACAACTATTACAGGTTTACAAAGTACAATTCCACAATATATGAATGCAGATGCTGGTGCTACCGCTGCAACATTTATTGAAAATAATTTTGATATTATTCTTAATACACTTGCTGGTGATTCAACAGGAGCAGACTTACCGTTTGTTACTGTAACTACAACAGCATCAAATGTTATCACAACAAGTGCAGTACACGGA
>MDTB01023707.1_pt1 | contig 14719 bp, 12 predicted proteins | sample 811161 | NCBI WGS metagenome assembly MDTB01 (sample SAMN05326650, study PRJNA326480) | marine metagenome | isolation source: seawater | place: Mediterranean Sea | collected 2009
AGGTATCGATTGGGCTGTTGATCAGCCTGGTGCTGGTTGCATGTGCGGTGCCGATTAAGGCACCGCCCGAAGTAAAAAATCTTGCCAAAAGTGACACTGCTTTTTTTGTCGAAGCTGTCAGATCCGAGCTTGATCAAAGCTTGGGTCTTTTATTGGTGAAGCTCTACCGCCGCAATCCAGTTCAGTTGCCCATGAATACCACGATCGAAGTTCGGGTCGAACAGCTCAAAGCAGCACGCCTCAATTTACAAGAGTTTGATAGTCGGAAGCCTGGTCAACTGGTGCGTATGGCGTTTCATCCTGATTTTACAGGCGACAGGGTTTACGCTTTTGTTGCGGGTCTGCAGTCGATGGTGAATCACGCTTTTGATCATCGCCGTGAATTTCTCTTGCTGGATGATCTACCGACCGCTCAGTTTATTTATAACTCTGCCCGCAATATTGAAACTGCAGCCTTTTTGCTTCGAACAAAGCGAACCACGGATGGGAAGCCCTATCTCTATGCTGACGGAATCCAAGATCAGATATTAAACTCATCCTACTCTCAATTGATGGGGGAAATGATCGGTTTACAGGACGCATTATCGACAGCACTTGCGAACAAAGATCAACGAACGCTGAACGCTGTTGTCCGTGGAGCTGCCTCGATTGTCTTCCTACCAGTCGGTTTTTAACCTCAGGTATGAGCTAACAGCGGAATGTTGGTCGCTTCTGACCAAAGCTCGAGTACTTCAGAATAGATTTCCGGGCCTGAAGCAAACGTGATCTGTGGAACCGTTCGCCAGTCTGAGTGTGCGAGATAGTCGCTGACGATCGCACCAGCCTCATGAGCAATCAGTAAGCCTGCAATTGAATCCCAGGGTTTGAGATGCTGGTCAAATAAAACATCAAGTCGTCCAGCAGCCAGATCACACAGCATGAGTGCCGCTGCACCTGGTTGTCTCAAGATGGCACCCCGTTCGAGTGCTCCTGTTATGCGATCTGCGAGTTCCTTCGATGTGAGTCTTGAACTGTGGCAGATACCCACCAGCCCCGTCGAAAAACTACGTCGCCAATTCGGTTGAAGACGCTGACCATTGCAGTATGCGCCGTATCCGAGATTAGCCTCGTAAAGCTCGTCTCGTGTGGGATCAAAACCCCAGCCGCCAATGACTTGTTCATTCTCAACCAGTGCCAAAGTGGTGCAAAAATAAGGGAGTCCGCGAATAAAGTTAGTTGTTCCATCAATGGGATCAATGACCCACTGTTTCGCCTGTGTGATTTCGCTTGATTCTTCTCCAAGAAATCCATCGTCTGGAAAGTGGCTGTGTAGAAAATCGATCATGATCGCTTCAACTGTGCGATCTGCCTCGCTGACGTAGTCTTGAGGTCCTTTGACATCAATAGTGAGTTGATCCCTGTTGGTAAAAAATTCGAGTGCCTTTTGACCACCCAGGCGAACCGCTTGTTTCGCGATATCAGACGTCTTCATTAAAATCCCCTACACTCAGCTTTTCGCACAACAAAGATAGTTTAGTGACAGCAATTTCAGCGAGTACCAAACAAAGCATTCAGTTACTGTATAGCGACTTTCTCGAGGCCAAGCAGTTGAAGCCTCGGCTTGGTCAAAAACAGATGATTGCTGAAGTGGCACGCATTCTATCAAGAATCGGCGACCGCGACACTGCACCGATCGGCTTTATTGAGGCGGGTACTGGTACTGGAAAAACGCTTGCCTATCTGATCGGCGCGCTTCCTGATGCAATGGAGCGCGAAATGCCGCTAGTCATTTCAACAGCAACTGTTTCCCTTCAGACGCAATTAATCGAAAAAGACATCCCTGAGCTGATTGATTCAACGGGGCTGATGTGCAGTTTCGCCCTGGCTAAAGGTCGTCGTCGCTATTTGTGTCCAGTTCGTCTGGAGGCTGCGCTCGAGACCCTCGCCGATGGTCAGGCCGTCTATCCGGATGAACTGACACTGGTCCTCGATTCTGATGACAAGGATGTTGTCTCGGATTTGGCAAAGGCTTGGGCCGAAGGTCGATGGATCGGAGATATGGATCAAATCCCTCAAGTGATCTCGGATTCAGTGAAGACTGCAATTACGACCGATCACCGGCGATGCCAGAGCCGCAGTTGCCGACATTTCAAGGTCTGCCCCTACTTCAATGAGCGCGATTCTTGGTTGGATGCGGACTTGCTTGTCATTAATCATGACTTGCTCATGTCTGACTTAAAGCTCGGTGGCGGGGTGATCTTGCCTCCGCTAGAACGACTGATACTGATTGTTGATGAGGCGCATCAGTTAGCCCGTGTTGCCTCAGATCAATTTACGGCACATTGTCGAATTGCACAAAGTTTAGGTGCGATAAAGACAATTGAGCGTGTTATTTCAACCTTGCAGGGAATGCTTCCAGTCGATCATCGAATATCAAACGATCTCAGCCGTCTGCCAGAGCCGCTCGAAGGGTTTGGACACATCTTGGCAAATTGGGGAAAAAGCTGTCTCGAAAAGCTCGAGAACTTACCTGATACCGTTTTCGCGTTTCAAAATGGTGGTTCCCGCTACAGGCTGCAATTATCAGAACGCTTCCCCGCGACGACTGATGGGTTTGAATCGGTTACAACGACGCTGTCACGTATCCAAAAAGTGCGTGATTGGCTGAAATCACTCGTATCTCAAAGTGACCAAGACCTGATGTCTGAAACAGATGCCGAGTTATTATCTGAACAAATCTCGATGGCGTTAGGACGTCTCGAGGGAATTCCAGAGCTCATCACTGCATTTTCCAATGACGCGACGCAGAGTGGTGATGCGCGCTGGCTACGCGTTGGTCAGGATGTCCGATATGCGACACCTGACGATCCAACGGATCTTGAGTTTTGGGTCAGTCCTATGGAGCCTGCTGACGCGTTAGCAGATGCTCTTTGGGGAAAGATTGGAGCGTGCGTCCTGACATCTGCAACGCTTGCGCATCACGGTGAATTTGAGGTTCCAGCAGGGACCTTGGGTGTTCCCATCAAGTCTGGGTTAATTGTCGAAGCTGCATTCCATTATCAATCGCAGGGGCGATTGGTAATCTCAAAGTTCTCAGGTGACCCTCGTGACTATCAATCGCATGCTGAGCGTATTGCGCGATACTTAGAGACACGCACAAAAGAACAAATTGGAATCCTCGTTCTGTTCACAAGTTGGCGTCTGTGCTTTCAGGTCGAAGAACTGTTAGAAGAGTGTGTCCGAAAAGTCACTTTGGTTCAGGGTCAAAAGCCTCTGGCGCTCCTTCTCCAAGAGCATGAAAAGCGCCGCAACCAAGGATCGACATCAATTATATTTGGCTTGCAAAGTCTGGCAGAGGGGTTTGATTTACCTGGTGATTTGGCGAATGAAGTTGTCATCACGCGGTTGCCATTTCAGCCACCTGATGATCCTCGAGAAGCAACATTGGCGGAATACCTCAAAAGCCAGGGTCGCGACCCCTTTAATGAATTATCGCTGCCGGCTGCAACGATTCGATTACGGCAAGCGGTCGGTCGTTTGATACGCTCTGAAACAGATACGGGTCAGGTGACGATGCTTGATCGCCGTTTGGTGAATACCCGTTGGGGCCAAAGCCTGCTAAAAGAACTTCCTGCGTTTCAATTCATTGAGGAATAAATTCTATGTCACAAGTTGCGATTGTTGCCGCCAAACGAACGGCTGTTGGGAATTTTACTGGATCACTTGCATCGGTATCAGCAGACGAATTAGGGGCAACTGTAATCCGTCAATTACTTGCAGATACCGGTTTATCTGCGGATCAGGTCTCTGAGGTGATTCTTGGGCAAGTTCTGACTGCAGGTCAGGGGCAAAACCCAGCACGTAAAGCAACGATTAACGGTGGGCTGCCAGAGACCTGTCCAGCTATGACAATCAATAAAGTCTGTGGTTCGGGTCTCAAGGCTGTGAGCCTGGGTGTACAAGCGATTCTTTTAGGTGACGCTGACGTGGTCATTGCGGGCGGACAGGAGAACATGAGTCAATCCAGTCATGTGCTACTTGGCTCTCGTGATGGTTTCCGTATGGGAAATGCATCACTTGTCGATTCCATGCTGAGGGATGGACTGACCGATACCTTTGGCGGTTATCACATGGGGGTGACTGCGGAGAATGTGGCTAAAAAGTACGATATTTCGCGTGAAGAGCAAGATGAATTCGCCGCAGCGTCTCAGTCCAAAGCGTCGAAAGCACGTTCAGAAGGTCGGTTCGACGACGAAATCGTTCCAGTATTGGTACCTCAGCGTAAGAAGGATCCGATTGAGTTTAAAGTTGATGAGTTTATTCGGGATGGAGTGACAGCTGAGGCGCTCGGCAAATTACGACCAGCCTTTGATAAAGAGGGTACGGTGACTGCTGGGAATGCGTCAGGCATCAACGATGGCGCTGCCGCCGTTATGTTGATGACAGTCGAGAAAGCCGAGGCGCTGGGCCTCCCAATCCTTGCAAAAGTAAAAGCCTATGCGTCTGCAGGTGTTGATCCGGAGATCATGGGAACAGGTCCGATTCCGGCGACTCAGCAGTGTCTTGAAAAAGCAGGGTGGACGCATGAGGAACTTGATCTTGTGGAAGCCAATGAAGCATTCGCAGCTCAAGCGATTGGGGTCAATAAGGGCCTCGGTTGGGATACGTCGAAAGTCAACGTGAATGGTGGTGCAATCGCAATCGGTCACCCAATCGGAGCGTCTGGATGTCGCGTATTTGTGAGCTTAATTCACGAAATGATCAAGCGAGATGCTAAGAAAGGTCTCGCAACATTGTGTATCGGAGGTGGTCAGGGAGTGGCGCTCGCAATCGAACGTTAATTCACACCGTGATTGATCCCTCGTGTAAACTGGGATTTGGACCACAAGTTGCGAGAGATTATGACTGACACGAATACTTCCTGGGATGTGAAATCCTTCAGTGTTGAACCAGAAGAGGGTAAATCAAGATTTCACGACCTCGGTTTACCAAAAGCCTTGTTGCATGCAATCGCAGATCTTGGATTTCGGTATGCAAGTCCAATCCAAAGCGAATCGCTGCCAGTAGTGTTGGATGGTGAGGATATCGTTGCAAAGGCACAGACAGGAACAGGCAAAACGGCTGCTTTCCTCATTTCAATTATCGATACATTTCTAAGAGAACTCATCGATGGCAAGCGGCGAACGGGCACTCCTCGTGCGCTGATTCTCGCACCGACGCGAGAACTTGTCGTACAAATAGCGAAAGATGCGGAAAACTTGTGTAGATACACACGGTTGTCGGTGGTTTCGATTGTTGGCGGCATGGATTATCAAAAACAGCGTGACGATCTGCGGCAATCACCCTGCGATATTATGGTCGCAACGCCTGGCCGATTAATCGATTTCCTTGGTCAAAATGAAATCAATTTACGTAAAATTGAAGTCTTGGTGCTGGACGAAGCTGATCGCATGCTGGATATGGGTTTTATGCCAGATGTGCGTCGAATTGTTCGCGCTTGTCCAAGGAAAGAACTGCGTCAAACTCTTCTGTTTTCTGCGACTTTTACTCCACAAATTGTAGAATTATCTGAACGTTGGACTTTTGAACCAACGCGAATCGAAATTGAGCCAGAACATGTCACGACAGAGACAGTCGAACAGATCGTCTACATCACCACGGCTGAGACGAAGTATCAACTACTCAAGAATGTCATTCACACGCGTGATCTCCATAAAGTCATGGTGTTCGCGAATCGTCGTGATTTATGTAAAGGTCTTGTTGATCGCCTGATCAAAGACGGGATCGATGCAGCACTGTTAAGCGGCGAGGTGCCACAACGGAAGAGAATCCAAACCCTTGATCGCTTTAAAGAGGGTAAAACACGAATCTTGGTTGCAACTGATGTCGCAGGACGAGGTATCCACATTGACGGTGTCGGCCATGTGATCAATTACACACTACCTGAAGATCCGGAAGATTATGTGCATCGAATAGGACGAACTGGTCGCGCTGGAACAGAAGGGACTTCCATCAGCTTTGCTTGTGAAGATGACTCATTCTTGCTTCCTGAAATCGAAGAATTTATCGGTCGTCAACTGCCCTGTGAGCAAGCCCCTGAATCTCTCTTAGATGGATCGCATGGCGAGACAGCCGCTTAGTTGGTCTTCCCCGTTTACGACGCTTGGCGAAGACATCTTTTACACGAAGGTATCGCCATCGGCTCTGTCGAATCCGAGATGGATCGATATCAACGAGAATTTACTCGGAGAAATGGGACTCCAACTTGATATCGAGAATCCAAAAACTCTCGAGGCCTTTGCCGGTGGGACTCCGCTTGATGGATGGAATCCGATTGCGCAGGTTTACAGCGGTCATCAATTTGGTCAATGGGCGGGCCAATTGGGCGATGGGCGAGGGCTATACCTCGGTGAATGCGCTGGGGTTGAATGGCATCTCAAGGGTGCCGGGAAAACACCATATTCGCGATTTGGCGATGGGCGATCCGTTCTAAGAAGTGCAATTCGAGAGTACTTGGGCTCTGAATATATTCACGCACTTGGGCTATCGACAACGCGCGCGTTGACACTGATCGCGTCCGATACTCCAGTTCAAAGAGAAACCCTTGAGCGAGGCGCAACGTTGACTCGTCTTGCGAAAAGCCATTTGAGGATTGGTCATTTTGAGCATTTCTATCATCATAACTCACATCAAGCGCTTGGCGAATTGATTGATTTTGCGATTATGCAGTTGGATCGAGATTTGGAAGCATTATCCAGTCGATTCGAAGAGGTGTTCGCACGCTACATCGATCGCTCTGCGAAGCTTGTTGCCCAATGGATGGCGGTTGGGTTTATTCATGGTGTGATGAACACAGACAATACTGCCTTATCAGGCGAGACCTTGGATTATGGGCCCTATGGTTTCTTGATGGCTTATCGCGATGACTATGTCATTAACCACACGGACCAACATGGTCGATACGCCTATGGTCAACAGCCTCGAGTCATGCATTGGAATTTAGGATGTTTGGCGGAGACCTTAACCCCGTTTGTATCCGTGGAAACGTTACGTGCTTTGTTAAATGAATTTCCAGACAAATATCGAGGGTATTACCGGGCAGAAATGGCGAGTCGGCTTGCAATTGATCCGACTCATGAGGAGCTTCCAGAGCTCGTTAATAGTCTAAAAGACTACTGGTCGGGTTCTCGTATGTTTTATCCGGAACTGTTTGCGTCTTTATTTGATGATTCGTTCAGCGGTCTATCTGAGCCGTCTGAGGGGCAAGCGCAGCTCGATCAAATTCGTGTGAGATGGTCTGAAATGGTAGATCCATCATATGTTGCAGAAGCGCGCCAAAAAGCGCCGGTCTGGATGTTGAGTCATTGGTTGCTTGATCAAGTCATTCAGCGGACAGAACAAGGAGACGAAACGTTGGTTCAGTGCATCCGTCAGGCGATCCATCGAGGACTCAACGAGCCCTGTCAAACCGCCATCGAGCTGGGGCGAACGCCTCCCGATCAGACCGCTATGTATCATCTCAGCTGTAGTTCCTAGGGATTTCGCATGCAGGTAGCTATCATCGGAGCGGGAAGCTTCGGTACCGTTCTCGCAGACATCGCCGCTCATAATGAGTGCGACGTCAGAATGTACGCGCGTCGTGAAGAAATGGTCAATGCAATCAATGCATTGCACCGTAATCCGCAGTATCACCCTGATCTTGAGCTTAACGCGTCAATAGTCGCTTCCAGTCGTTTGTCAGCCATCGTATCGGGCGCAGATCTTGTTCTGTTATCGGTACCCTCGAGATCGATGGATGCGATCTGTCAGGAATTGGCACATGTTATTGATCCTGGTGTATCGCTTCTATCTACCACCAAAGGTATTCGAGCGCATGGATTTAAATTGATGAGTCAGGTGCTGAGTGAGCGCTTGCCTAATCACCCAGTTGGTGTGTTATCAGGACCAAATTTAGCGTATGAAATTAGGCAACGTCATCTGACTGCATCAGTCGTTGCGAGCGAGTCTTCAGCGGTTCGACAGTTAGCCCGTGATGCGTTTGCGACGAAATACTTTCGACTCTACAGCTCCGAGGATTTAATAAGTGTTGAGCTCGGTGGTGCGTTGAAGAATATATATGCCATTGCCGCAGGCCTCGCCGATGGCCTCGATGTTGGCCAAAACACCAAGGCGCTTTTGATCACACGTGCGCTCGCTGAGATGTCTCGGTTATCGTCCCATATGGGTGGTAATCCCCTAAGTTTCTTAGGCCTTGCTGGCGTCGGAGATTTATATGTGACCAGCGTATCACCACTGTCACGAAATTTTCGCGTTGGGCGAGCTCTGGCGGATGGATCTTCGCTTGAAGAGGCTGAAGCGGCCCTTGGCCAGGTCGCTGAAGGTGTGAATACGCTCCGATTAGTCTACGAGCAGTGTAGTAAAGACGACATTTCGATGCCCATTTTGAGCGCGCTTCATGATGTCATTTTTGGTGGTAAGCCTGTGAAGCAGACCGCGCTGAAGATGATGCAGGCGGCACACACCTCAGATGTTGAATTCTTGATGCCGGGCGGGAGCCCGGCTCTTTGATTAACTTCTGCGGTTATTGAGATGGCCTGACAGGGTATCCGCCATCTTCTTTAGCGACTTTTCTGTGGATTCCCAACTAATGCATGCGTCGGTTACCGAGACGCCATATTTCAACTGCGACAGGTCATCCGGAATGCTCTGATTGCCTTCGTTGATATTTGACTCAATCATGACGCCACAAATCGAGCGGTTTCCATCCTTAATCTGGTGCGCGATGTCATCAAGAACCAGTGGCTGTAAATTATGATCCTTGTTTGAATTCGCATGTGAGCAGTCGACCACGATGTTTGTTGGCAACTTCGCTTTCTCAAGTGCTTGCTCACAGAGTGCAATGCTGACTGAGTCGTAGTTTGGTTTGCCACCACCACCACGAAGCACCACATGCCCGTACTGATTTCCCATCGTCTTGGTGATCGCGACCTGACCTTGGGGATTAATGCCTAAGAATGCATGTCCACTGACCACGGATTTCATCGCGTTGACTGCAACATCCAGTGAGCCGTCGGTGCCGTTCTTGAAGCCAACGGGCGACGAAAGACCTGAACTCATCTCGCGGTGCGTTTGTGATTCTGTGGTTCGAGCACCAATCGCAGTCCAGGTGATCGTGTCTTGCAAATATTGTGGGGAGATTGGATCAAGCGCTTCGGTTGCGAGCGGAAGACCAATCTCCGATAGCTGAATCAATAGGTTGCGTGCTTTTCGTAATCCGGTTTCGATATCGAAACTGCCGTTCAAATGTGGGTCATTAATCAAGCCTTTCCATCCTACGGTCGTCCGTGGTTTTTCAAAATAGACTCGCATAATGATCACAATGTGATCGCTCACCTGATCTGCCAACGCTTTGAGCTGCTTACCGTATTCGAGTGCCAGATCGGTGTCGTGAATTGAACACGGGCCGACCACTGCGAATAGCCGATCATCTTTGCCGTCCAAAATGTCTTTGACCGTTTGGCGTGATTGAGCTACTAAATCACGCACTGATTCGGGCAGTGGAAGTTCTTTCTTTAGCTCAGTTGGCGTAATAACCACCTGATAGTCATCAATATTTAAATCCGATAAGCGCATAGCGTTGTGTCACATGGGTTGTGAATTAAGCCGGCTATTGTAGAGGCGTGTGTCATAGAAGCAAGAAAATCTATTGACACCATTTATAGAGACAGTATTATCCGCCCCCATCGTTGCTGTCGGGTGGATAGCTCAGTTGGAAGAGCATCGCCCTTACAAGGCGAGGGTCGGGGGTTCGAGCCCCTCTCCACCCACCAAAGCACGCAGCAATGGATCGCATGGAGCGGTAGTTCAGTTGGTTAGAATACCGGCCTGTCACGCCGGGGGTCGCGGGTTCGAGTCCCGTCCGCTCCGCCATTATTATGCAAGAAGCCACGGTTAACGTGGCTTGTTCGTGTTTGGCGGGCTTGTTACCCACCGACATACCCTCACTAAACAAACGGTTGGTTTTTTTGTATCTTTAATCATCGGATCCGGTTGGGCTCTAACGGTCGAAGGGGCGTAGTATTTCGTTTGCCTATAATCAATTCAAATTCGGTAATTTTTCGCTTAACCATCTGATGTCGCTGGGTGATTGAGTGTGAATAGAATAACCTCAAATAACCGACCTGAATCGAATTCAATTCAGCCATTACGTTCGCTGATTCCATTTATTGCATCGTACAAAGGCACTTTGGCGATCGCTATCCTTGCACTCCTTGTGTCCTCGACCGCTTTGCTGGCAATGCCAATTGCTGTTCGAAACGTCATTGATCATGGATTTTCCGTTGACGATGCTGCAAACATCGATCGTTATTTTTTCATTTTGCTATTTTTCGTGTTTGTCATCGGATTTTTTGGGGCGATGCGCGCATATTTTGTGAATTGGCTCGGCGAAAGGGTTGTCACCGATCTACGGAGCAAGGTTTTCACACATGTGATTTATATGGACCCAGGATTTTTTGAAACGACCAAGATTGGAGAAGTGTTATCGCGTCTTACGACCGATACAACGCTCATTCAGTCTGTCTCTGGTGTAACAATTTCAATTTTTCTTAGGTCGTCGATCCAGTTAATCGGTGGTTTAGTTTTGTTGGGTTTTACCAGCATCAAGTTACTTAGCGTTCTGTTGTTAATTTTTCCATTGGTCGTGCTGCCAGTCATGCTGGTCGGTCGATGGCTACGGAAGCTCTCGCGCGATAGCCAGGATAGAATTGCAGATGCCAGTGGTCAAGCTGCTGAAATTCTAGGAAATGCGCAGACAGTCCAGTCATTTACAGCAGAACATCTTGAAATTGAGCGATTCTCGGCTTCTATCCAGACAAGTTTCAGAACTGCCGTGCGCAGAATCCGAGTACGCGCGCTGTTAACGACGGTTGGGACAGTGAGCGTTTTTGGCGCATTGATCTTTGTTCTATGGTTGGGAGCTAAAGAAGTCTTGGTGGGAGCATTATCGGGTGGTGAACTTGGTCAATTCGTTTTGTACGCAATGCTGGTTGGCGTTGCTGCCGGATCATTGAGTGAAGTTTGGGGTGAGGTTCAAAGAGCGGCCGGTGCCATGGAGCGACTGACAGAGTTGCTGAACATACAATCGAATATCCGAATTCCTGAAGTACCTATCAAATTCCCGAGCCCGGTCCGCGGAGCAGTTCGTTTTGAACAGCTGGATTTTAGTTATCCATCGCGAACCAATGAATTTGCGGTACGACAGTTCTCTCTCGATATTGAACCAGGAAAACATGTTGCATTCGTCGGTCCATCAGGTGCTGGAAAAAGTACGATCTTCCAACTTTTGCTCAGATTTTACGACCCGCAGTCAGGTCGGATTACCATTGATGGCGTCGATATTCGTCTTGCAGAGCCAAAGACCGTTAGATCTCTGATGGCGTTGGTGCCGCAGGATTGCGTCATCTTTGGTGATAGCGTGGAGTCGAATATTCGTTTTGGTCGTCCAAACGCTTCCACTGCGCAAATCGTTGAAGCGGCCAAAGCAGCTTTGGCTCATGATTTCATTGATCAACTCCCCGATGGATATGACACTTTTTTGGGAGAGAAAGGCACCAGAATCTCTGGCGGTCAAAAGCAGCGCATCGCGATCGCTCGAGCAATTCTTGCAGACCCTGCGATTTTGCTACTTGATGAGGCGACAAGCGCTTTGGATGCTGAAAGCGAACGCTTAGTGCAATCCGCATTGAATGCTTTACAAAAGAACAGAACCACGTTGGTTATTGCGCATCGGCTCGCGACAATCCGTCAGGCTGATAAAATCGTGGTTTTGAACTCCGGCAAGATCCTTGATGTGGGGAAACACAGTGAGCTGATGGTCCGTAATACGGCTTACGCGCAAATGGTCGAGTTGCAGTTCGGAGGACTGGCCAGTGCCACCTAATTTCTGTTGAATGCATTGCGTTATGTCGATGCCCACTTTGAAATTGCGTCCACGTTTCGATTTGGTTTGCTGTATTGTCTCGCGGTTGTTGGAGAGAAGAGTATGTGGGTGACGATTATCGTCGTATTGGGCATGGATCCAGTGTTTCAAGGAACGGCTGCGCCGTCGACTGGGAAGATTGGATCGGGCGTGTATGACATGCGTTCAGAGTGTGAGTCGGATCTGATGCGTTATTTTCAAAGTTTTGATGGTGCAGGTGAAGCAAAACTGTCATTTACGAAAAATGAATGGGGAAACTATCGCATCACCAAAGAACATTCGGAGAAGACATTTCGTGAGGTGAGATATTGTATGGAGATCCACTCAAAACAATAATTGCTAGCGTTCGTTGTCTCTGTGCATCGCCGCGTTCGCTTCACTCGTATAATCATCATGCATCACAAATAGCCGAAGCTTTTCAGCCGACGGCGCCCGCCGTGCCGTGAGTGCATAACAATCGGCCTGAGGCGGCTTGTCCAGTGATTTCACAACAAGCGGTAAATTCGCCTGACCAAAATATGGCGCAATCCAATGGTCACGTTCTAACAGAGTCCAACCATAGTCTGTCGAATAGGGTCGACTGACATGACGCATCGCCGCATTTGCGTCTTTATGTGTGGTCCAGTACGCCGGATTTGATGTTTGAAACCCGTTAGGGAAGTGCCCGACATCCGACCACGGTTCAATCAGGTAGCCAAAGATCAATCCGAGCGTTGCATCAGGGTTGACTAAACCTTCATCAGTGATCGCCTGTTGGCCTAATGCAGTCTGACTTAGGGGCAATTGACGGTTTTTGAGGTGGTTGATCTTGAGATCCAAACGATCCTGGCAACTTGGACCGACCCAAGCAAACTGGTTCGCTCGATCGATTGAGCTTCCGATCCCTGCGTAAAACTTAATTGCAACTTCAAGATGGATAATTCGATCGGGTAATTCAATGAGATAATCCAATTCCCCAATGGTTTGTTTCTGATCTTTAACCACAATCCCATGACCAAGAAGCTTCACGTGTTCACTTTGCTCAAATAGTGCAGTCAATAAGCTCTCGAATCGTCGCCCCAAACGCTTGGGTGAACCGTGCCAGACCCATTCATTTGATAAATTCTCGGCGATTTCTGTCATTGAGCCGTTGCAAATTTTCTTCAGTGGCACACAATCAACCTCTGTCTCAGACGACCAGATCGGTTTTGCTTCGAGCAGCCATCGCAGTTCGCGTGCGATCGCATCTGCATGATTTGCGTCTGACAACATGGGCAATTTGGGCATTGGGCTTCCAGGGATGATTGGTGAATAAGTTTAAACGTGTCGCACTGATTGGTCGTGCAGGTCATCAACAAGCAATCGAAACGATAGCACGGTTGGTCGATTTCTTGAGACAGCAATCGCTCGAAATCTGGATTGAAGATGAAATCGCTGATGTTGGGGAATTCTCAGATCTGCCGCATTGCGCACTCGACCATATTGGGCAAAAAGTAGAATTGGCGATTGTTGTCGGAGGCGACGGAAGCTTGCTCGGTGCGAGCCGTGCTCTTGCGCAATTTGATACCCCAGTTTTGGGGATTAATCGTGGAACTTTAGGTTTTCTCACGGATATTCGACCATCGGAAGCGATCGACAAGGTTGGTCAGGCCATACAGGGTCAATTCACAGAAGAAAAGAGGCGATTGAATGCGGTCGAGGTCAGTCGGGAAGGTCAAATCATCGCACGGGCGACAGCGTTGAACGACGTTGTTCTGCATAAAGGTCAAAGTGCACGGATGCTTGGGTTCGATCTCTCTATCGACGGACAATTCGTGTATTCCAGCCGCTCTGATGGGTTGATTGTTTCAACGCCAACCGGTTCGACCGCGTATGCATTATCGGCAGGTGGTCCGATTATGCATCCGACGGTTGATGCGCTCGTCCTCGTCCCCATGTTTCCTCATACCTTAAATGCGCGCCCGATTGTCGTCTCAGCCAATTGTGTTGTGTCGGTGACGGTGACGGAAAAACATCAAGCACTGCCTCAAGTGAGTTGCGATGGACAAACGCACATCTCATTGCTGTTGGGTGATCAAATTGTGATTCGGCAATCAGACGAGGAGTTAACCTTGTTACATCCGCCAGGTTACTCATATTACGACGTGTGCCGATCGAAACTGCAATGGGGTGGCCGCATCGAATCTCAGCAGGATGACGAATGAATACAGTGAATGAACTGGTTGAATCGCTCACTCCTTCCATGGTGAGTGATCTCAAGCAGGCGATCGAGTTAGGGAAATTTCCGGATGGTCGGGTTGTATCACGTGAACAGAAAGAACTGATGATTGAAGCGACGATATTTTACGACGCATTGAAACTCCCTGAAGAAGAGCGAACCGGATTTATTCATCGAAAAAAGCAAGCTTCCGGCATTATCGACGTTGCTTCTGACATCATACCATCGAAGGATATTGATCATGACTGACTCGCGCACTATGAATTCTGCGCCATCAATCACGCGCCTCGTTGATTATGAGGCGTTCCCTTTTGCAATCGACTCTGTTGATCTGACTTTTGCGCTCGACCCGACACGTACTCGAGTGACCCAATCATCGGTCGTGCGTCGAATTATGAAGGGTCAGCACGCACTCGAGCTGAATGGCAAGAACCTCAATCGAATCTCGATCAAAATTGATGGTACTGAGATTGAGACCGATCGCTTGGTGGAAATCGATGAGACATTAATGATCCGTCAAGTGCCGGATGAGTTTCATCTCGAGATCGAGACCGAAATCAATC
>MDTB01046152.1_pt1 | contig 14718 bp, 17 predicted proteins | sample 811161 | NCBI WGS metagenome assembly MDTB01 (sample SAMN05326650, study PRJNA326480) | marine metagenome | isolation source: seawater | place: Mediterranean Sea | collected 2009
ACTTGCCATAGTTCTTGGAACAATAAAAGGACCCATTAATTTTGGAGTTTTAGCTCTAGTTTTGTCAGCTGCTAGAATTACATTTTCTATTGAAGGCCCCCCTGAGCCCATTACAATTCCAGTTTTAAAATTACTTACTTCTTTTTCCTCTAATCCAGAGTCTTTAATCGCTTCCTTCATTGCTATGTAGTTATAAGCTGATCCTGACCCCATAAATCTAATAGTTTTTCTATCTACATAATCTGCAAGATTTATATTTGGTTTTCCATGAATATGACTTCTTAAATTATGTTCTTTATATTCTTCACTAAATGTTATTCCTGATTTTGAATTTAATAAAGATTGATAAACTTCTTCTTGATTATTTCCTAAACAAGACACTATTCCCAAACCAGTAACAACCACTCTTCTCATTATTTAAACAAACCTACTTTTAAACTTTCTGCAGTATAAATTTTTTTATCATCAGCTAAAACTACTCCATTTGCAAGACCTACTGTAGTACCCCCTGGTGACATTATTTTTTTCATATCAATTTCGTATCTTACTTTTTTAACATCTTGTAAAACTTCACCTGTAAACTTAACAGTGCCAACACCTAAAGCTCTTCCTTTGCCTGGGTTTCCAAGCCAACCAAGATAAAAACCAACCAATTGCCACATAGCATCTAGACCTAAGCAACCAGGCATAACTGGATCCCCTTTAAAATGACAATCAAAGAACCATAAATCATCTTTAATATCTAGTTCAGCTTTAAGGGAACCTTTTTTAAAAGCTCCATTATTATCATTAATTTCTGTTATTCTATCAAACATAAGCATAGGAGGAAGTGGTAATTTAGCATTTCCAGGACCAAATAGTTCACCATTTCCACATATAATTAGATCATCATATGAATAAGAATTTTTTTTCATTAATTTTGAAATCCTTATTACTTGATTTATCAACAATATAATATAATAATTGTTTAGAATTATTATAATTTAAAATGAATATAAATGCTGATTTTATTGAAAAATTAAGAAACTCTGGATTACGACCTACTAAACAAAGACTAAAAATTTGTGAAGTTTTGTTTAATACTGAAAAAACTTTTCATTTTACAATAAATGATCTATCAAAAATTATTAAAGAAAAAGTCAATGAAAAAATATCTCTAGCTACAGTGTACAATACTGTACATGCTTTTAAGCAAAAGGGGTATTTAAAGGAAATTTCAATAAATAGTGACAAAAGCTATTTTGATACAAATACATCTATTCATCACCATTTTTATGACGAAGATACAAATCAGCTAATTGACTGTCATCAAAATGATATTGGAAATATAAATATAAAAAAAAACGCAACAGGTAAGAGGGTTAATTCAATCGAAGTTTTAATTAAAGTTGCGAACGATAATCAAAATTAAATTAAAATTTCATTAAATCAGTTGTTAAAAGATAGCTTAGAATAATTCTAAATTGTTGACATATACATTAGAATCATTATAAAGTATTTTTTATGAATACCCCTGAAATCATTTTTAAAACAAGAATAGGTGATAACCAAAATCTAGGAGGGGGATGCTCAATAGGAGGAAGTTGGAAAGATCTTAAAACTACAGATATATTTAAAGGTAAAAAAGTAGTCTTATTTTCATTACCTGGAGCATATACACCAACTTGTTCATCACAACAACTACCTGGTTATGAAGAAAAATATGATGAGTTGAAAAAATATGTAGACGAAGTTTATTGTATTTCCGTAAATGATTCTTTTGTTATGAATGCTTGGTTTAGAGATCAAAATATAAAAAAAGTAAAACCAATCGGTGATGGTGAGGGAAAGTTCACTAAAGAAATGGGAATGTTAGTAAACAAACCTAAACAGGGTTTTGGTATGAGATCTTGGAGATATTCAGCATTTATAGATAACTGTAAAGTAGAAAAATTATTTGTTGAAGATGGTAAAAATAATGAAAGTTCTGACAATGATCCTTTTGAATTAAGTGATGTAGATACGATGTTAAATTATTTAAAAAATAAAAACAATTAATTTACCTTATATTTCCCCAAATGTTTTTTTTGTCTATCCAGCCTGAAAACTTTTCTGTTTTAATCCTACACCAATTCATTTGACATTTTTCTACAATTAATAATCTACCTTTTTTTATTAATGCTATTGGTTTTGCAAAAGTAGTTGGTTCTTTAAATAGAACTTTATCATTAATTGCAATAACAGAATTATTTTTTTTTAATTGAGAAATATGAATCCATCCACTGTTTTTTTCAAAGTCAACTATTCTTCTAAAGTTCTCTTTTTTATCTATTTGTTTTATTGGAAGATTAATTTTTCTGTAAACATATTTAATATCAGATTCAAAACTAGGCCCATAACGAACAAAAACTTTACTTTTTTTTAATGATAGAAAAAGCTCATCAGCCTGGCTGGAGAAAATTGAAAGTGAAACAATAAATAAAATACAAATTATCCTTTTAGTCAATTTTATTTACACTTTCTTTTTTTAGTAAGTTTTACTTTTCTGAAGTTTAAATTTAATAAATCAAGAATTAAAATAAACCCATTTAAATTTTTCCCTATTTTTAAAATTTTTTTTAAAATTTCATTAGCCTGAATTGTTCCAACAATCCCAGCAACGGTACCTAAAATTCCTTCATATTCACAATTTAAAATTTCATCCGAAATAGTTTCCTCTTGATAGAAACATCTTAAACAAGGGGTTTTTTTATCATTAAAATCAAAAGTAAAAACATGACCATCAAATTTACTTATAGCTCCGGTTACAAGAAATTTTTTATATTTTAGGCTTAAATCATTTATTAAGAACTTAGCTATAAAATTATCAGTACCATCAATAATATAATCATATAGTTTAATTATTTTTTCAAATTTATTTTTATTTAATTTAAAATTGTAAGTATTAATTTTGATTTTAGAGTTAATATTTCTTAATTTCTTTTTCGAAACTTTTACTTTTGATTTTCCTAAATCACTTCTGTCATACAAACTTTGTCTATGTAGATTTGAAAGATTAACAGTATCATGATCCACAATTCCTAATGTACCAATACCAGCCCTTGTTAGAAATTCAGCAACTGGGCAGCCTAATCCTCCCATACCAATTATTAGTACTTTTGAACTTAGAATCTTTTCTTGTCCTTTAGCACCTATATTTTTAAGAATAATTTGTCTTGAAAATCTTTCAATTTGACTTTTATTTAATCTTAAACTCATTTGCCAGTTGAGCCAAATCCACCATCTCCTCTTACAGTCTCGGGTAAATTATCTGTCTCTTCAAGACTCATTTTACACACTGGAGCTAAAATCATTTGAGCGATCCTATCTTTATGGTTTATTAAAAAGTCATTATTGCCATGATTAAAAAGTATTACTTTAATCTCACCTCTGTAGTCGCTATCAATTGTACCTGGTGTGTTTAAAACACTTATATTGTTTTTTGCTGCTAAACCTGATCTAGGTCTTATTTGAATTTCAAATTCTTCTGGAAAAGCAACAGATATTCCAGTTGGAATTAAGCATGACGTTTTTGGTTGAACTTTTATAGGTTTTTTTATAGATGCCATTAAATCCATACCTGAAGCTCCTTTAGTTTTGTAAGAGGGAAGTTCTACTGAGGGATCTAATTTTTTTATGAGTACTTTTATCATTAATTTAATTGATTTATTATTCTATCAACTATTTCATCAGATATTTCAGATTTCTTTCTATAGGTAAGTTTTTCTTTTTTAACATTTTTATCTTTATAATGAATTGTTACTTCATTAAACTCAGAGTTAAATCCAATATTTTTATTTGATACATCATTTGCAATTATCCAATCACAATTTTTTTTATTTAATTTGTTTTCAGCATTTTTTTCAATCTCATCAGTTTCAGCTGCAAACCCTATTACTAGACTAGGTCTCATTGAATTATGATTTGAAACATAGTTTAGGATATCAATATTTCTTTCTAAATTTAAGTTAAGATTATTTTGTTTTTTAATTTTATTTTTAAATTTGTTATTAATCTTAAAATCTGCAACAGCTGCAGAAAAAATAGCTACATCAACAGGTAAATTTTCTTGAGTGGCAGTTAACATTTCATTTGCAGTTTCAACTTTAACTATCTTAATATCGTCCTCAATTTTTAAATTAGTTGGGCCCGATATTAAAGTTGTTTCAAAACCTTTTTTATTCAAAGATCTAGCTATTTCGTAACCTTGTTTACCGCTAGATTTATTTGTAATAAATCTAACTGGATCAATATATTCATTTGTTGGGCCAGCAGTAACTAGTGCTTTAAATTTCTTATTATCTTTTTTTCTTAAAAAATAGTCATCAATTATATTTGCAATTTTTACTGGATCAGACATTTTTCCCTCTCCGTATTCACCGCATGCCATATCGCCAATTTCAGGGCCAATAATTTCATATTTAAATTCTTTTAGTTTCTTTAAGTTTTGTTTCGTTGATTGATGCTCCCACATCCTAACGTTCATTGCTGGAGCTAAATAAATACTTTTATTAGATGCAAGAATAACCGTTGATGCTAAATCATCAGTTAGTCCTTGAGCTAATTTGGAAATAGTATTAGCAGTTGCTGGAGCAACTAAAATTACATCAGCCCACCTTGAGAGAGCAATATGATCCATCTCAATTTCATTTTCAACATTAAATAATTCACTGTAGACTTTACCTTGAGAGAGAGAAGTGACAGAAAGTGGTGTAATGAATTCTTTGGCACTACTTGTCAAAATAGTTTTTATCTCTGCTCCATTCTTTTTAAATAGCCTTATTATCTCAAGACTTTTATATGCAGATATTCCACCACAAATAATAAATAAAATTTTTTTATTTAAAAGATTTTTCATTGAGGAATTAAAATACCAATAGTCCAAGAATTACAAGACCTAAAAATCCAATAATAGATTGATTTCTAAAAGTTATCATTTCAGATTTTTTGTTATTTAAAGCTGTATAAGAATTTGAGTTTTGAGGTATTTGACCACTAGCTAAAAATGTTAAAGCCTGATTAGCCTTATCCATAATTTGAGGAAATTCGGGCAATCTTTTAATAACTTCTGAAGTATTTTTTATTGTTTCATTAAAATTATTTATTGGATCTTTTGTTTCTTTTAACCAACTCTCAAGAACAGGTTTTGAGGTAATCCAAATATTAGTGTTAGGATTTAGCTTTCTTGCCACTCCCTCAACTACAACCATAGTTTTTTGCAACATCAACAATTGAGGTTGAGTTTGCATATTGAATTTTTCAGTTACATCAAATAATTGTTTTAATAGTTTTCCTCCAGATATATCTTTAACTGCCTGACCAAATATTGGCTCTCCAATTGATCTTAGAGCTTGTGCTAAATCATCAATTGGTACATTATTTGGCACTAGCCCTGCCACTAAATGAACCTCAGCTACTTTTTTATAATCTCTTTGAATAAAACCAAATAAAATTTCTGCTAAAAAACGTTTACTAACTTTGTCTAGCCTGCCCATAATTCCAAAGTCTATAGGTACAATTTGCCCACTGTTATCAATAAAGATATTTCCTTGATGCATATCAGCATGAAAAAATCCGTCTCTAACCGCATGTCTTAAAAAATGTTGAATTATATTTTCTGCAACTTTATTAGTATCAATATTTTTCTTCTTTAATTCTTCAGTTTCTCTTATTGAAATACCATCTACCCAATCTAGGGTCATAACATTCTCACTTGTAAAATTCCAATAGATTTTAGGAACCTTGAATCCGATATCATTATTTGTGTTTTCAGCGTATTCATTTGCAGCAGCAGCTTCAAATCTTAAATCCATTTCAAGATTAGTAATTTCCTTTAAAAGAAATACGACTTCAACAAGTTTTAGTCTTTTGGTTTTTTTAACAAATGACTCAACAATGAAAGCAAACAACATCATTGCATCTATTTCTTCATTAAATATTTTTTTTATATCTGGTCTTAAAATTTTTATAGCTACATCTTTTATTGTGCCATTATCATCTATTTTTGCTTTATGTACTTGAGCAATTGAAGCAGCAGCAACAGGGTCACTTAAATCAATTATAGAATTATAGGTATCGATGCCTAGATTATTTTTAATTATTTCTTTTGCTTTATTGGTAGAAAAGGCAGGTAATCTATCTTGTAGATTCTCTAATTTTTTAGATAAATCTTCTCCAATAATATCTGGTCTTGTTGCCAAAAATTGACCAAGTTTGATAAATGTAGTACCCAAAGACTCCAGAGAGTCAGAAAGTCTCTCACCCTCATCTTTATTAATGTAATCTTGTTTTTTTTTAGAAAATGAAAATGATAAAAGTTGAAATAGTACTGTAATAGCCAGAGGTGGCTTATGAAATTTTGAAGCTATACTTAAGATGTCTGATTTAGCAATTTTCCTTCCAATCTTAAATAAAGTTATAATTTTTTTTATCATTAAAATTTCCATCCACTGTGGATTGAAACAATTCCACCAGTAAAATTCCTGTACGAACATTTTTGTAATTTATTATTTTTCATTAAATCAATTAGTTCTTCTTGGTTAATAAATTTCTCAATACTTTTGATTAAATACTCATAAGGTTCTTTTTGACCAACAACAAATTCCCCTACAATTGGAATTAATTTAGAGTAACTTTTATAAATGAAATCAAGATTTGAATTTTGAATTTTAGAAAATTCAAGGCATAGAAATCGACCTCCTGGCTTTAAAACTCTGTAAGCTTCAGAAATAGTTTTATTCAAATCTTTCGTATTTCTTAAACCAAAACCTATAGTGTAAAAATCAAAACTATTATCCATAAATGGGAGTTTTTCAGCATACGAAATTACCCAATTAATATTTTTATACGTAGATAATTTCTGCCTACCCTGATCAATCATTCCTTTATTTGGATCAACACATGTGATTTCAGCATTTTTATCAGTATTATCTAAAAACAGTTTTCCAATATCACCAGTACCACATGCAACATCAATTAGTTTTTTATTCGATGATGGATTCATCATATTAATTAAACTCTTTTTCCAAAATCTATGAATACCCAAAGACATGAAATCATTCATTAAGTCATATTTATTGTAGACTTTGTTAAAAACACCCTCTACTAGCCCTTTTTTATTTTGGAGATATTGTTGCATATAAAAAAATTATATATTCAATATAGTGTGAAATGCCAGAATTACCAGAAGTAGAAATTGTCAGACGGTCTCTTAATCAAAAGATTAAACAAAAGAAGGTAAAAAAAGTAATTATTAGAAACAGAAATTTAAGATTAAAGATACCTTCATATTTTAAAAGTTATATAGAAAATCAAAAAATAAAAAAAGTAGGACGATTTTCTAAATATCTAATTATATATCTATCTGACGGTTCATATTGTTTAATCCATTTAGGTATGTCAGGCACAATTCATATTGTTAAAGATAATTCTTTATATAAATTTACTAATACCAGTTTTTATGGTTCTTTAAGCGTTCCTAAAAAACACAATCATGTAGAATTATTATTTGATAAATTTAAAGTTATTTATAACGATCCAAGAAGATTTGGTTTTTTCCAAATTATTAAAAGTTCCTTAGAATTAAAAAAAAAGTTTTATCATTTAGGCCCAGAACCATTTGATAAAAAATATAATTTAGATTATGTTTTTAATTATTTTAAAGGAAAAAACAAAGATATTAAAAGTTTTCTTCTTGATCAAACATTTGTATCAGGAATTGGAAATATATATGCAAGCGAAATTTTATTTTTAAGTAAAATTAGTCCATTTAAAAAAGTAAATACTTTAAATAAAAAAGAATGCAAAAAAATTATCTTAAATTCAAAAAAAGTACTTTTGAAAGCTATTTCTTATGGAGGTTCTAGCATAAGAGATTTTAAAAATTCATATGGGTTAAAGGGAAATTTTCAAAATGAATTTAAAGTTTATCAGCGGGAAGGTAAAAGATGTAAAAATTTGAAATGCTTTAATCTTATTAAGAAAAAGATAATTTCAAATAGATCAACTTTTTTTTGTGAATTTTGTCAAAAATAATCAATTATTCTATTGACCACTTTAAATTACCAAGCTATACCCCCTGCAGATATGGCAAATACTAAATCAGCAATTAAAAAAATTAGAAGAATTTCTAGACAAACTGCAGTTAATAAGGCAAGAAAAAGTAGATTTAGGAATGCTTTAAAGAAGATGAATCTCCTAATTGATGATAAAAAAAAAAGTGAGGCAATTAAGTTTTTACCAAAATTTAATTCAGAATTAATGAAGATAGCAAAAACTGGTATTATTAAAAAGCAAAATGCCTCAAGAAATGTTTCAAGAATTACAAAGAAAATTTCTTTAATCTAATAGTTAAATATTTAGATAAACTATAAATATTAATAACACATAATCTATAAAAAAATTTCTTAATATTACTATATTTAGATTTCCGTGATTATTTTTTAGTTACATACAATCTATGAATGATTCAATCTGTGAATGATTCAATTTATAATTTTAATTTTAAAATACTCTAAATATTCCAATTAAGATTTAATTTAAAACTACAATCGTAGATTTTATTTTTTTTATTTAATATTTATTAAGTTGTTGCAAAATTTTTTAAATCGTTCTAACTGAGTTTTCCTTTTATTTATGAATAAATCTATAAACAAAAACAATTATCATAATTTTAAATCTGAAAAATTTAATTGGACCCAAGTCCAAGTTAAAATGAAAAATAAGCTAGGATTAGATATTTATGAAAGTTGGCTTAAAAAAATTTCATTTATTGATGAATTTAATAATTATTTGTTACTCTCTGTCCCAACAAGATTTATTAGAGACTGGATAACGTCAAGATATTTAGATCAAATTTTACAAATAATTAAAGTTTATAAAAAAGATATAATCAGAATTGAATTTAAGATAATTGAAAATGACACAAATTTAGATGAAAAAAATTTAGAAAATGATAAATCAGCTGACAGAACTGAAAATATTTCTTTCATTAAAGACTCATACCTTCAGTATAACAGAATAGATCCAAATAAAAGATTTGATAATTTTATAACTGGATCAAGTAATAAACTCGCATATGAAGCTTCACTAAAAGTTTCAGAAAATATATCTCACTATAATCCACTTTATATTTATGGTGGAGTTGGGATGGGAAAAACTCATCTTTTAAATTCAATTGGTTTTGAATTAAAAGAAAATAATAAGGTTATGTTTATATCTGCAGAAAGATTCATGTATCAGTTTGTAAAATCAATTAAATCAAATGATATGGTAAAATTTAAAGAATATTTTAGAAATACAGACATTTTACTAATAGATGATATTCAATTTATAAGTGGAAAAGAGGCAATGCAGGAAGAGTTTTTCCATACTTTCAATGCACTTCTTGATAAAGGTTCACAAATAATTGTATCAGCTGACAGACCTCCAAATAAATTATCTAGAATACAAGAGAGAATTAAATCAAGATTTTCAGGTGGTTTAGTGGTTGATATCCAAAAGCCTGATAATGAACTTAGAAAAAAAATTGTGAACAAAAAAACGGATGAATTAAATAGTCTTTACGTAGATCAATTGCCAGTTTCAAAAGAGATACAAGACTTTATAAGCAATGAAGTAACAGAAAGTGTTCGAGAATTAGTTGGAGCAATTAATAGAATCGTTTCTTTTTCAAGAATTTATAAAAAAGAACCGAATTTAGCTGAAACGAAAATTGTTTTAAAAGATTTATTAAATCTTGCAGAAAATAAGGTTACTATAGATTTAATACAAACCGTAGTTTGTAAATTTTTTAAAATTAGTAAAAATGAAATGTTATCATCTAGAAGATCTAGGTATCTTGTGAGGCCGAGACAAACAGCAATATATCTATCCAAAATATTAACATCCAAGTCTTTACCAGAGATAGGAAGAGAATTTTCAAACAGAGATCATACAACGATAATTCATTCAGTAAAAACTATCGAAAAAATTAAAGAGAAAAGTCCTGAGATGGTTGATAATATTAATAAGTTAAAAAATCAAATTTTGTATAATAATAAGGGAAATGAAATTTAACGTAAATCAACAAGATTTTCAATTAGCATTAAATTATTGCCAGGGTGTTATAGAAAAAAGAAGTACTCTACCAATTTTATCTAATATTTTATTAGATGCACATAATTCAAGGTTAACAATAACAGCAACTGATTTAGATCTTATTTTTATTCATCAAATAAATAATGTTGAAGTTTTAGAGGAAGGAAAAACGACGACTGTTTCTTCTACTATTTATGATATTGTTAGAAAATTATCATCAGGAAAAAAGATAAATTTGACTTTAAATAATACGAATAAACTTCATTTGGAGTCGGAGAAGTCTATTTTTAACTTAAATTGTCTTAGCCCTTCTGAGTTTCCTCTCACAGATGAGAATTTTAACCAAAAAGAATTTATCATTAAATCAAAACAACTTTTGAAATTATTGAATAAGTGTAAATTTTCAATTTCTAATGATGAGACTAGACATTATCTTAGTGGAATTTATTTTCATCAAACAGAGGTTGAGGATAAGAATTATTTATCAGCTGTTGCTACAGACAGTCATAGAATGTCAATTTCAAAAACAAGATTGGACGAAAAAATTGATTTTGAACCTATAATTTTACCAAAAAAAACAATTTTTCAACTTTGTTCTTTATTAGATAGTTATGAAGGAGATGTAAAAATTTCAAATGATAAATCAAAAATAAAATTTGAATTAAATGATAGTATATTAATTTCTAAACTTATAGATGGTAAATTTCCAAATTATATTCAGGTTATCCCTAAAAATAATCAAAAAAAATTAGAAATAGACCTTAAATTATTTTTAAACTCGGTTGACAGAGTCGCGTCAGTATCATTAGACAAGAAAGATGGAGTTAAGTTTAAGTTATCTAAAGATACACTAGATCTATCTGTGAATAACACTAACAGTGGAGACGGCAACGAGACATTAAATGTTAATTTTAACCATGATTTAGAAATAAGTTTTAATTCAAGATATTTGATTGATGTTGCTTCGCAGTTAGATGGAGATAAAGTTGAGATATTTTTTAACGATACTGGCTCTCCAGCCTTGATTAAAGATCCGGGGGATTTTGATAGTATATTTGTTGTAATGCCTATGAAGGGTTAGTTTAAAAAATCTAACTCAGAATAAATATTTTTTTCTAAAATTTTCAAAAATTCTTCTTTTGGCAATCCAGCTGGAATTGATTTTAAAATTGAAACTGTAATTATTCTGTTTGTGTTTTTAAATCCTTTTTTAGGCCAAACCTTTCCTGAATTAATCGCTATTGGTTGACAGGCTATTTTTAGTTCTTCATAAATTCTCGAAGCACCTTTTTTAAAGGGTAGTCTGTCATCAGGTGATACCCTTGTCCCTTGAGGAAATATTATTAATGGTCTATTTGAATTATTTATAATCGCTGAAATATTATCGAAAAAGCTTAAATTATCTTTAGTAACTTTATTTCTTTTAATTGATATTGAGCCAATTTTTTTTAAATACCAACCAAATAATGGAATTGATAACAATTCTTTTTTAAGAATAAAAACTGGTGAATTAAATATTGTTTGTAAATAAAAAGTTTCAAACATTGACTGGTGAGATGAAGCTATAAAAAATTTTTCATTATTTATAATATTTTCTCTTCCTTTTATTAAAATTTTGACTGATAGAAAAAGTTTTAAGCAAATACTTGCCCAAAAACCCATTAGTCTTCCACCTACTAAAGTAACTTTTCTAGGTAAAATCAGCGCTGGTAAAAAAATTACTGAAATCAAAGCTATGCCAGCAAAAAAAAATATTGAAAATAAAAAGTTTCTTATCATTTGCTTCAGAAGCTAGATTAGATCTTTGTGGTTTTGTCTTTTTTTGATTATCTTAATTTTTTTTCCTTTTATTAATAGCTCAGCTGGTTTTACTCTTAAGTTGTAATTTGAGCTCAAAGACATTCCATAAGCCCCAACATCACATATTGCAATAAAGTCTTTTTCTTTTAATTCTTGAAAGTTTTTCAAAGTAACAAATTTATCTGTGCTTTCACAAATTGGACCCACAAATTCGTAAGTTTTTTTTGAAACTTTATTTATCTTTTTTACTGGTAAGGTTTTATGAATTGCTCCATATAAAGCAGGCCTCATTAGATCGTTCATCGCAGCATCTAAGATAACAAACTTCTTACTTTCACTATCTTTTATATAAATTACTTGGGTAATTAAAGTTCCAGTATTACCTATTATAGATCTTCCTGGTTCAAAAATAATTTTAACATTATTCTTTTTTAAAAATCTAAGTATTGCAGTGTTATATCTTTTATAATTAAGTTTTTTATCTTTATTAGAATAAGAAATACCCATACCACCACCCAAATCAATAAAATCAAATTTATAATTAGCTTTTTTAAGAATTATATTTAATGTTTTAAGCATTTTTTCGTAAGGTCTGGGATCTAATATTTGGCTGCCAATATGAACACTAAGACATTTTAAATCAATATGATTTGAATTTTTACAAAAGCTTATGATTTTATAAAATGTTTCTTTATTTACACCAAATTTATTTTCTTTTTTACCAGTAGAAATTTGACTTAAAGTACGAGCATCTGTATTAGGATTTAATCTAATTCCAATTCTTACTTTTTCATTTTTTAATTTTGCAATTTTATTAATTTCTTTTACTTCACTTAGAGACTCTGCATTAATTAGTAATATTTTATTTTTTATAGCAAAACTTATTTCTTTAGATGTTTTACCTACACCTGAAAATACTATTTTATTTGGGTTTATACCTGCTTTGAGAGCAACCATCAGCTCCCCAACCGAGACCACATCAGCTCCTAAGCCAAACTTTTTTATTTCTCTTATCAAATTTAAATTAGTATTAGATTTTATGGCAAAACAGATTAAGGGTGAAAAAGATTTAAAACTTTTTTTAAAGTTATCAATGTTTTCTTTTAATTTAGAAAATGAATAACAATATAAAGGTGTTCCAAATTTATTTGCAATTTTTTGGAAACTTATATTTTCTATTGATAGCTTGTTATTAATATATTTCATCAAGCCTTTTTAATTAAGATAGTTTGTATCATTGTTTTATTCTCTAGATTTTTATATTTTGGATCACCTTTTTTTCCACAGGAAATTACAATGCAACAAAGAATTAGAGCTAATAAAGTTTTTTGTATCATTTTTGTTTTTTATATTTAATTATCATTTTTTTGATATTTTCAAAAGATGTTCCACCGTATGATTTTTTTGAGTTAACAGAATTATTTAAATCAAATACTTTTAAAACATTTTCTTTTAGTTTCGGCTCAATTTTTTTTAACTCCTCTAATGTTAAATCACTTAATTTTTTTTTCTTTTTTTCAGCTAAATTAACTGCTGCTGCTGTTTTTTGATAAGCCATTCTAAAAGACATCGAATGATTTTTAACAAGGTAGTCTGCTAAATCAGTTGCAGTTATATATCCGTTATTTGCGAGTTCTAACATTCTTTTTTTATTCGAACCACAATTCTTAAGTATTTCATCAAAAATTTTAAGACAATTGTTCAATGTGTCATTAGAATTAAAAACAATTTCTTTATCGTCTTGTAAATCTTTGAAATATGATAATGGTAATCCTTTTAAAATTGTTAGCATAGAAAATAAATTACCATAAATATTTCCTGATTTTCCTCTTAAATATTCTAATAGATCAGGATTTTTTTTCTGAGGCATTATTGAGGATCCGGTGACAATTTTGTCTGACAAATTAATCAAGTTAAAAGCATCCGAGTTCCAAATAATAAGTTCTTCTGCAATTCTAGATATATGCATTGAACAGACCGAAACTGCATATAAAAAATCTAATACAAAATCTCGATCTGATACCGTATCAATAGAGTTATTAGTTGGTCTTTTAAAGCCAAGTTTTATAGTTGTATAATTTCTATCTATATTAAATGAGGTACCTGCTAAAGCAGCAACACCCAATGGATTCTCCTCTAGACTATTTAAGTTATTTAAAAATCTTTTTTTATCTCTATTAAACATTTCTACATAAGACATTAAATAATGTGCAAAAGAAACAGCTTGAGCATTTTTTAAATGTGTAAAACCTGGCATAATAGTTTGGATATTTTTTTCTGCTAGTGTGATTGTGCTTTTAATAATTTTATCAATATTGTTATTAATTTTTTTTGTTGCACCCCTGATCCAAATCTTTAAATCAGTAATAACCTGATCATTTCTTGATCTTGCTGTATGAACATATCCTGCTTCATCCCCAATAATTTGGAAAAGTCTTTTTTCTATATTCATATGAATATCTTCATATTTTTTATCGAACTCAAATTTACTTCTTGTAATTTCCTTATCAATTTTAATAAGTCCATAAATAATTTTATTTTTTATTTTAAATGAAATAATTTTTTGTTTAAAAAGCATTTCTACATGCGCAATTGATCCCTGGATGTCTTCTTTATAAAGTCTTTTATCGATATCTATTGAATTACCAACTTTTTGAAACAAACTGGATCCATTCTTTTTTATCCGTGTGCTCCATATTGCTTGGTTGTTTTTATTTTTTGCCATGATATTTAATTATACATATTTAACATGAGATTTTTAATAATATTTATTTTTTTGATAACAAATGTTGTAGCTGAAGAACTACCTGGTATTAAAAATAT